>Ga0066637_10000003_pt1 | contig 179376 bp, 170 predicted proteins | sample CryGeyCG2014_020_FD_62737 | JGI IMG/M metagenome (GOLD analysis project Ga0066637, IMG submission 62737) | Groundwater microbial communities from aquifer - Crystal Geyser CG08_land_8/20/14_0.20 | ecosystem: Environmental > Aquatic > Deep subsurface > Groundwater | place: USA: Utah: Grand...
TGCCGGCCATCGAACTCGGATGGCACGTCGTCGCCTGAGCGCTGCGCCCGGCGCGACCGAGGGACGCGCCCCGCCCGCGACCAGATCGGAACGCGCCTGAGCCGATGATCGGGCGGACGCCGGGATGGAGCACATCGTAGCCCGGCCGCTGGGACCGTCCGGGCCGGCGATGCGGTCGCCGAGGGTCCGCTGCGGCGCGTGAGGCCTCCAGCACCCCCGCATAGGCGGCGGAGGCGACCTAGCCGATCGAAATGCCGCCGGTCTCGCCGCGCCCCGCCCGGCGAGCGGCGGCGGGCGCCGTCTCCGCCTGCGCCAGGGTCTTGCGCGCCTCCTGCAGGAAGATCTGCCCCGGCAGCGTCAGGTTCACGAGCCGGCGGCTCCGCCCGGCATCGCCGTCCGACCTCGCCGCCATCGGCTTCGACGTCCGCCCGCCTATCGACGAGCCCATGACGGCGACGGAAGGATAGCCCGCCCGGCACGATCGGCCGTGTCGCCAGGGATACACGCGACAGCGCGTCGGAGGCCGGCACACACCCATCTCAAGCTTTCGTGATTGACACGATGGCTCGCAGCCACGAGGCAGGGAGCGGTCAAGGTTCTCGCTGCCGCCGGGCGGCGAGCTAAGAGGGAATCCGGTGCGGTCCGATGGGCCAAGACCGGAGCTGCCCCCGCAACTGTCAGCGGCGAGTCCTCCGTCGATCAGCGTCACTGGTGAGCGATCACCGGGAAGACCAGACGGAGGGTGACGACCCGCGAGCCAGGAGACCTGCCCTGACCGGAACGTGTCTCGCGGGCGGGGTGTCCTGACGGGTCGCATGCGTGCGCGGCCCCGTCGTGGTCGCTCTGTCGCCTGCGTCCGGATCGGCCTCCCCGTCCATGGTTCGGGGAAGGACCGATGATACCGCAAACATCACCCGCCGCGTCGGCGGCGCCGCAAGGGATGGCCCGCTGCGGCGACGGCGCCGTCGACCCGCTGGAGCTCTACGCCGGCGGCATCGACACCTCCGACTACGTGGAGCAGCTGATGCCGCTGCTGCGGGCGGCGGTGCCTCGTGTCGGGACGCTGCTCGATGTCGGGGCCGGCGGCGGCCAGCTCGGGTCCGCGATGCGCGACCGGATCGCGGCCTGGACGGCGGTCGAGCCTTCACCGAGCATGCGGCGGCGTCTCGGCGCGCTGGTCCCGCCGCCGGCCCTGGTGAATGCCGGATGGCAGGACGCCGACCTCCCGGCGTCTTGCGCGGACACGGTGCTCGCCGCGAACATGCCGGCGCCCCTGACCGACACCGCAGCCTTCCTCGCCCGCTGCCGGCGCTGGGCGCGCCGGACCGTCGTCTGGGTGGTGCCGGCCCAGCGCGGCCCGCGCGGCCTCTGCCTCGCCGGCTGCCTGCCGCGAGAGTGGCACGGGGAGGACGAGACCCCGGGCGTCGACATCGTCCTCCGCCGTCTGCCGCCGGGCGACCGGCCCGCCATCCTCGTGCGCAGCGACTGGACCTTCCGCCTCGACGTTCCCGACCTGCCGCGCATGGCCGCCCATCTCGCCGACAGGCTCGGCTGGGCCGAGGGCGACCCGCGCCGCCCCGAGCTCGTCCTTCATCTCGCCGCGCAGGCGCTTCCGGTCCCCGGCGGCCACCGCCTCAGCGTCTCCCGTGCCTCGGCCATCCTCGTCTGGAGAAAAGACTCGTGATCCCCCGCCGCCTCTCCCTCGCGCTCACCCTCGCCTGCGGCAGCGCGCTCCCGGCCGTCGCTACGGCGCAGGACGGCCCGCAGGTCCGACCGGAGGTGACGCTCGACCAGCTCGTCGTCACCGCCACCGGCCGCCCGGAGCCCCGCTCCGAGATCGCAGGCACGGTCCAGATCATCGACCGGACCATGATCGAGACCTCGACCGCCAAGTCGGTCACCGACCTGCTCGCCGAGAACGCGGTGGGCTTCTTCTCCGAGTGGACGCCGGGGCAGACCTCGATCAACATCCGCGGCGGGGCCACCGACGGGCAGGGCAAGGACTTCAAGAGCCAGGTCCTCGTGCTCATGAACGGCCGCCGCGCCGGCACCGCCAACCTCTCGAAGCTATCGATCGCCGACGTCGAGCGCATCGAGATCGTGCGCGGGCCTTCTTCCGTGATCTACGGCAGCCAGAACATCGGCGGCGTCATCAACATCATCCTCAAGAACGGCCGCACCGCGCCAGGCACCCTCGTCGAGGGCATCGGCGGCGTCTGGGGCCTCGCGCAGGGCCGGGCGCAGACGGGGGGCGTGGTCGGCCCGTTCGACTACTATCTCGGCGTCTCGGGCGCCAAGCGCGACGATTACTTCGCCGGCTCCGGCGACCGCATGGCCAACACCCAGTGGAACCGGATGGGCATCACCGCCGGCCTGGGGCTCCAGATCGACCCGAACCAGCGGCTCGACTTCTCGATGCGCACCGACGGCATCTACGGCGTCGGCTTCCGCGGCTCCGGCGGCAATCTCTACAGCAAGGATGAGCGCACCAACGGCTCCTTCGACGCGAGCTACACCGGCCGCACGGAGGACGGGCGCCTGGGGCTGTTCGCGCAGTTCTACAGCGTCAACGACGAGGACCGCTTCAAGTGGGCCTCCCCCGTCCAGCGCGGGGGCACGGGCCTGCCGGTCGCGGGCACGCGGGCCGACTTCAACACGCGCGACCTCGACATCCTCGGCACGCGCTTCCAGCCGCGGGTCAGCCTCTTCGAGGGCAACGACCTGCTGCTCGGCTGGGACTGGGAGACGAGCCGCCTGCGCTCCGACCGCTTCCGCGCGGGCGTGCCCGGCAACACGCTGGCGCAGGTCTCGCCCCAGGACAACAACCAGACGGACCAGTTCCACGCCCTCTACATCGAGGACACGCAGCGCCTCTTCGACGACCGCGTGACGCTCCGCGCCGGCGTCCGCCAGACCTACGGCACCACGAGCTTCGACCCGACGCCCTACCTCACGGCGCAGGTGACGGGCTCGCGCCCCTACGAGGCGACGACCTACTCCGTCGGCGCGACCTACAAGGCGACCGACTGGCTCGCCTTCCGGGCCGGCGCCTCATCCGGCTTCCGGGCGCCGACGGCTTCCGAGATCGCGGCGGACTTCAACACGCTCGGCGGCGGGCGCATCTTCGGCAACCCCAACATCCGACCCGAGACCAGCGAGCAGGTCGAGATCGGCACGACGCTGACGAGCGGCGTCTCCCGCCTCGACCTCGCCCTGTTCCAGAACGTCATCTCGGACCGCATCATCACCCGCTCGCGGGGGCCGAACGCCAACACCTCGGACTACGTCAACAACCCCGGCGACGTCGTCATCCGGGGCATGGAGGTCCAGTACGAGACCGACATGCTGCACCTTCTTGGGTGGGAGGCCGGGGCCTGGCGCTGGCGGGCCACCGCCAACGGCAACTACAACTTCGACATGAAGGACGAGGGCGCGGTGAGCGTCGCCACCGCCAACACGCGGCGCGTCGAGAGGGTCTACCAGTACCAGCTCGCGCTCGGCACCCGCTTCGGGCAGGCCGATGGGCCCTATCCCTGGACGCTCCAGGTGCAGGGCGTGCTCAACGGGCCGGTCTGGTACAACACCGAGGAGAACCTCCTCGTGCCGGCGGCCGAGCCCTACCGCGAGTACATCTGGCGCAAGGACCCGTACTTTCTCGTCAACATCCGCGGCGAGGTCGAGGTGAGGCCCGGCGTGAGGCTCTTCGCCCAGGTGCGCAACCTCTTCGACGTGAACTATCACCCGCTCTTCATCGCCATCGCCGGCCAGCAGCCGACGCTGGCCGACCTGCGCTTCTACAACGGCGGCGGCGGCACCTCCGCGCCGGGACGCGACGTGCAGGTCGGCCTCCAGGCCCGGTTCTAGGGTGCGGCGCGCCGCGGCCGCGGGGCTCGCCGTCCTCACGGCCGCGGCGCCTGCCGCGGCCGAGCCGATCCGGCTGACGGACGCGCTCGGCCGCGCCGTGACGCTCGAGGCGCCGCCGAAGCGCATCGTGACAATCTTCTCCTCGAACACCGAGCTCGTGGCGGCCCTCGGGCTGAGCGAGCGCATCGTCGGGATCGACGCCTTCACCCGCTACCCGCCGGAGGCCGCGGGCAAGCCCGTCGTCGGCGGCCGCCTCGGCTTCTCCGTCGACGCCGTGGTCGCTCAGGCGCCCGACCTCGTGCTCGTGACCCCGGCCCGTCAGGCGGCCCATCAGCTCCTCGCGGCGATGGAGCGGCTCGGCGTGCCGGTCCTGGTGCTGACGAGCCGCAGCCTCGCCGAGGTCCTCGACAACATCCGCCTCGTCGGGAAGGCCTCGGGCGAGACGGAGCGCGGCCGGGCGCTCGCCGATGCCCTCGCCGCCCGGCTCGCGACGGTCGCCGCCCGCATCGAGGGCCGGCCCTGCCCGCGGGTGCTGCTGATCACCGGACGTCTCGGCAACGGGCTGCTCCTCGCCGCACGGCCTGCGACCTACACCATGGACGCCCTGCGGCGAGCGGGCGCCTGCCCGGCGCTGCCCGGCCGCGCCGGGCTCGCCCAGGTCTCGCCGGAGGCGGTGCTCGCCGCCGATCCCGACGTGCTGCTCCTCGCCGGCCGGGAGGACGAATTGCGGGACCTCGCCGCACGGCCGGGCTTCCGCGAGATGCGCGCGGTGCGCGAGGGCCGCGCCCACACCGTGCTCCGCGCCGAGTTCCTGATCCCGGGCCCTCGCACGGTCGACGGCATCGAGCGCCTCGCTAATCTGCTGCATCCGCCGACCGGGGCCGCGCCGTGAGGTTCGCCCTGCGCCTGGCTCCGCTGCTCGCTATCGCCCTCGTCTTCGGCATCGCCGCCGGCCACGACTGGGCCGGCCCGGCCGCCCTCGCCCGTGCCCTTGGCGGCGCCGACGACCTGCGCTCGAGGCTCCTCCTCGAGTGGCGCCTGCCCCGGGTGCTCGCCGCCGGCCTCGTCGGCGCGATGCTCGGGCTCGGCGGCGCGATCTTCCAGGGCGTGTTCCGCAACCCGCTGGCCGAGCCCTACCTCCTCGGGTCGGCGGGCGGGGCGGCGATCGGGGCGACGCTCGCGCTCCTCGTCCCTCTCGGGATGCCTTCGGCGCTGGCGCTCGGCGGCCTCTCCTTCGCCGGGGCCTGGGGCGCGACGCTCCTCGTGCTCGCCGTGGCGCGCGGCTCCGGCGCTGCCGACGCGGCGGGTCTGCTGCTCGCCGGCGTCGCGGTGGCGGCGATGCTCGGCGCCGTCCGCTCCCTCCTGATGCTCGCCCTGTCCGACGAGACCGTGAGCCTTCAGGTCGTGCTGAGCTGGACGCTGGGCGGCATCCAGACGCCGACCTGGACCGGCCTCGCGCTTCTCGCCGGGCTCGCGGCCGCGGCGCTGGCCGCGAGCCTGCCGCTCGCCCGCGGCCTCGACCTGCTCGGGCTCGGCGACGACCAGGCGCGGGCCTTCGGCCTCGACGCCGACCGCTTCGTCCGCCGGGCCATCCTCGTCGGCGCCGCCGTGGTGGCGCTCGCCGTGGCCTATGGCGGCCTCGTCGCCTTCGTCGGGCTGATCGCGCCGCACGTCGCCCGCTGGTCGTCGGGGCCGCGCCATCGCGCCGTCCTGCCGCTCTCAGCGGCCATCGGCGCGATCCTCGTGATCGTCTGCGACGGCCTCGCCCGCGCCATGCTGCCCCCGGCGGAGATCCCTCTCGGCCTGATCACGGCCGCGGCCGGCGGGCCCTTCTTCCTCGTCCTCCTGCGCCGGAGGCTGCGGTCATGAGTCACCTGGCCGCCGAAGGTCTCGTCGTGACGGCCGGGGAGCGGCGCCTCCTCGACGGCGTCTCGCTGAGGCTCGAGCCCGGCGCCCTCGTCGGGCTGATCGGCCCGAACGGCGCCGGGAAGACCACGCTCCTGCGCTGCCTCGCCGGCCTCGCGAGACCGGATGCCGGGACCGTCGCCCTCGACGGGACCGCGCTCGCCACGCTGCCGGTTTCCGAGCGCGGCCGCCGCATCGGCTACCTGCCGCAGAGCTTCCAGCTGGCCTGGGACTACACGGTCCGGGAGGTCGTCGCGCTGGGCGCGAGCCGGGCCTCCGGCGCCGGGGCGCGCATCCCCGCCGTCCTGCGCGCGCACGATCTGACGGCGCTGGCCGACCGGCCCTGGTCGGGCGTCTCCGGCGGCGAGCGGGCCCGCACCCTGCTTGCAGCGACCCTCGTCGCGGAGCCTGCCGTGCTGCTCGCCGACGAGCCCGGCGCCAGCCTCGACATCGGCCGCCGCCTCGACCTGATGCGCCGCCTGCGGGCCTACGCGCGGGAGCATGTCGCGGTCGTCGTCCTCCACGACATCGAGCAGGCCGTGCGCGATTGCGACCGCCTTGTTTTGATGGACGGCGGCCGCGTGATCCTCGACGGCCCGGCTCCGGCTCTGGCCGGCTCTCCCGAGATCGACCGGATCTTCGGCGTGCGCTTCGCGCGCACGCCCATCGACTCCGAGGCCGACGCCCTCCTCGCGGTATCTTCCCCTTGAGGAGCGGCCCGGATCTCCGATCCGCTCGCGGCGACTTTCCCGCTATCGCCTCGACGTTCCACGAGTGTGCCAAGTGCCAGGCAAGAACCTCGGATGGCGAGAGGTCGTCGGCACGATACCGAACGGCTGCCGTCGCTGTCGTGAAGACTCGCCGCAGGGCCTGTGCGCACGAATGTCCGATCCGCCGTGTGGTCGTGCCGCCACAGATCGATGGATTTGCCTCCGGTCCGACGCTTTGCCGGACACGGTGGCCAGCTCCAGGCCGGTCGCGTTTATGCCCCCGAAACAACGATTTATTGAGCGCCTCGCCGAATACCTTGGAGCATGTATAAACTACTGGAAGGCTTGCCTATTCTGCTGGAATCCGATTGCTCGGCGTTCGTGCGGGGCGGCCGGCGTGCCAAAATCCGTGGCGGCGAGGGCTGGTGTCATGGAGGTGAGTTTGATCGATGCCCTGCATCGAAGCGAGGGCTTGGCGCTCCAGCGCTTCCTGCAGCGTCTGCTCGGCAACCCGGCCGATGCGGCCGACGCCCGTCAGGAAACCTACCTGCGCCTGCTCAAGGCTATCGAGCGGACCGAGATCGAACATCCGCGCGTGTTCCTGTTCTTCGTCGCGCGCAACGTCGCCAACACCTTGGGCAAGCGCCGCCGGTTTGAGGCGGACCTCTTCCGGTCCGCGACGAGCCTCCCCCTCGGCGACATCGCCGACGATCAGTCGCGCATCGAGCAGCAGGTGATCGCCCGCCAGCAGCTCCGCCTGATCGCGGCCGCCATCGACGAGCTGCCGCCCCGCTGCCGGGAGGTCTTCCTGCTCAGCGCCTTCGACGGCCTCGCCAACGGCGAGATCGCCGCCCGGCTCGGCATCTGCCGGAACATGGTCGAGAAGCACCTGATGAAGGCGCTCCTGCGCACCCGCCTCTCCTGCCGCGACTTTTTCTAGAGGCCGGACGTCAGGACTCCGCCCCTCCGCCGGTCTCTAAGGATGAGCGGAGCCGAGAGCCTCGCGGCCCGGTTCCGACAACCGATCGAGCGGCATGAGCCAGAGCATCCCTCCCGAGGCCTCCGACGACGCCGAAGGCGACCCGGTCTACGAGCAGGCCGCGCTCTGGGTGGCGCGCCTCTCCTCCCCCGATGCGACCGCCGCCGACCGAAAGGCGTTCGAGGCCTGGCGCGCAGCCGATCCGGCGCATGCCGAAGCCTATGCCGAGATGGACCAGTGGCGCCGGACGATGGGTCGGGTGCCCGATCCGCGCCGGCGCCGGCGCGGCAAGCCGGCGGGGCTGGCCGTCGCGGCCGCGCTCGGGCTCGCCGGGGCGCTCGGCCACCACATCGGACTGTTCGATCGGCTCAGGGCCGATGCGTGGACGGATGTCGGCGGGTTCCGGGCCGAGACGCTGGCGGATGGCAGCCGGGTCGATCTGAACACGGATACGGCCCTGGCGCTGCATTACACGGCCGCGGAGCGCGGGATCGAGCTTCTCCGCGGCGAGGCGGCCTTCGAGGTCGTGCCGGACAGCCGGCGGCCTTTCGTCGTGCGCGGGAAGGGCCTCAGCGTCCGGGCCGTCGGCACGCGCTTCTTCGTGCGCGTCGACGGCGTCGCGACGCCGGTTGGCGTCGCCGAGGGACAGGTCGAGGTCACGACGCCCGGAGGCCGGGCCGGGCTCCGGGCCGGCGAAACCCTGGTGCGGGAGCAGGCCAGCCGCGTCACGACCGAGCGGAGCGACGTCGCCCGGATGATGGCCTGGCGCGAGGGCCGGCTCGTCTTCTCCGGCCAGCCCCTCTCGGTGGTTCTCGCCGAGCTCGAGCGCTATCGGCGCGGACGCATCGTGTCCCTCGACCCCACGGTCGGCACCAGGCGCTTCAGCGGCACGCTCGATCCGCGCGATACCGACGAGGCCCTCGCGGTCCTGGCGACGACGATGGACGTGCGCATCACCCGCGTCACGCCGCTGCTGGTGCTGGTCCGGCCGGGTTCTTGATCCTCTCGCCGGTCCTCGAAAGAATCTGCGTTCCGGAGGTCAGGAGTTTCCAGGCTCGCCGGTCTACCTTCGCAGGGACGGCAGAGCCGAAGCGCCATCGTCCCTTCGCAGGAAGCGACCGGGGCTGACGATGACGGTGCAGGATCCGACGAATCTGGTCAGGCGGTTCAAGCTCGCCGCTCTCGCGGGCGTCTCGATGGCTGCGATGAGCGGTGCCGGCTCGGCCCGCGAGGGCGGCCGCCTGCCGCCTCCCGTCGCCGAGAGGATCAGCATCGTGCCGATCTCGGCCGGCGCCGCCTCCCCCATCCTCGACGCCGGCGCGGCGCGGTCGCGTATCTCGATCCCGCCCGGGCCGCTCGAGCCGGCGCTGACGGCCCTCGCCCGGCAGATGCAGCTCAAGCTCGCCTACAACACCACGCTGACCGAGAACCTGGTTACGCCGGGGGCGGAGGGCGCGTATCTGCCGCTGGAGGCGCTCGCCAGGGTGCTCGAAGGCACCGGGCTGGTCTACCGGGCGGCCGGGGCGTCCACGATCACACTGGTCAATCCGCGCTACGTCCAGCTCGGCGCGTCCACGGCCGCTCCGAGCGGCGTTCTGCTCGACGAGCTGTCCGTCGAGGGCCGGCGCGAGGCCGCCGCCGGATTGCCGCCCCGGACCGGGACGGTCGGCCAGCCCCCGGTGCCCTACGCCGGCGGCCAGGTCGGCTCCGGCGCCCGGCTCGGCGTGCTCGGCAACCGAGACGTGTTCTCGACGCCGTTCAACGTCGCCGGCTACACCGAGAAGCTGATCCGCGACCAGCAGGCGCAGAGCCTGATCGACGTCGTCGAGAACGATCCGTCGGTGCGGCCTCTCGGCACGTTGAGCGACGCCTACGGCAGCGGATTCTTCATCCGCGGCTTTCCCGTCCTTTCGGCCGATGTCGGCTTCGACGGCCTGTTCGGGATCGTCGACTACCGGCGGCCCTTCGTATTCAACGCCGAGCGGGTGGAGGTGCTCAAGGGCCCGAGCACCGTGATCAACGGCGCCTCGCCGAACGGGAATGTCGGCGGCAGCATCAACATCATCCCCAAGCGCGCCTACGACGAGCCGCTGACGCGGATCACGCCGTTCTTCATCTCGCACGGACAGTTCGGCACCGCCGTCGATGTCGGCCGCCGCTTCGGCGAGCAGAAGGAGTGGGGCATCCGCGCCAACGGCGTCTTCCAGAAGGGCGAGACGGCCATCGACAAGGAGCGGCTTCAGCTCGGCTTCGGCTCCCTGGCCGTCGACTATCGCGGCAGCCGCTTCCGAATGTCGGCCGACCTCGCCTACCAGGATCTCGACTACAGCCGGAACCGGGGCTTCCTGCTCGTCTTCCCCGGCGTCGACATCCCGCGGGCGCCGAAGCTGTCGACCAACCTCGAGCAGCGCGGGCAGTTCACGCGGGACCATTCGCTGCTCGGCGCCACCCGCCTCGAGTACGACCTGACCGACAACACCACCGTCTACGCGGCCTTCGGAGCCAACGCCTACCACGGCGACGCCTATACGGACTTCAAGTATCTCGTCGCGCCGGACGGAACGTTCTCCAACACCTTCGTCCGGCAGCGGTTCGATACCTTGAGCTACACGGCCGAGACGGGCGTACGCTCGACCTTCGACACCGGACCGGTCCGGCATACCGTCTCGCTCGCGGCGACCGGGTACTGGACGACCCAGACCTTCCCGGTCGCAGTCCAGTTCCTCCCGAGCCCCGGCCTCTCGAACCTCTACAACCCCGCGGTCGTGCCGGCGCCGGGCTTCACGGACATCAACATCGGGGACGCCCGCTACTCCTCGCAGGTGAATCGCAGCATCGCCTTCGCCGATACGATCTCGTCCCTCGACGATCGCGTGCAGCTGACGGTCGGCGGCCGCGTCCAGCAATTCAATGGAAAGTACCTCGATTACACGCCGGGCAGCCCGAATTTCGGGTTGCCGACCTCGAGCTACGACAAGTCCCACGTGTCACCGGCCGTCGCGTTCCTGGTCAAGCCGACGGAGCGTCTGTCCCTCTACGGCAACTACGTCGAGGCGCTGATCGCGCCGCCGACCTCGCCGGTCCCCTTCAGCGCGGCGCTCTCGCCCATCGTCGGCGATCAGAAGGAGGTCGGCCTCAAGTACGATTTCGGGCCCGTGGGCACGAGCCTCTCCTTTTTCGAGATCAGCCGGCCCAACGGCGTGCTGAACCCGGTGACGCTAGCCTTCAGCAACGACGGCCTCCAGCGCAATCGCGGCATCGAGCTCAACGTGTTCGGCGAGCCCGCACCGGGCTTCCGCCTGCTCGGCGGCGTCACCTTCCTGGACGGGCGGCTCGTGAGGACGGTCGCGACGGCCGCCAACCCGAACGCGTACGACGGGAACGTCGCGCCGGGCGTGCCCGACGTGCAGCTGAACCTCTACGGCGAGTACGATCTGCCGCCGTGGCTGCTTCCGGGGCTGACGGCGACGGGGCGGGTCATCTATACCGCCAAGCAGTTCTACGATCAGGCCAACACGCAATCCATCCCGGACTGGACGCGCGTCGATGCCGGGCTGCGCTACACGTTCCTCGGCTCGTGGGGGAAGCCCGTGACGCTGCGCGCCAACGTCGTGAACCTCCTCAACGCGCGGTACTGGAACTCGACGGCCTATTCCGGGCTCCTGTCGCTCGGAACGCCGCGGACCTATCAACTCTCGGCGCAGCTCGATTTCTGAGCCGGGTGTCCCCGCCCCTCGACAGGGCCGCCGAAGCGACGGAGTGATGTCCATGACGGCCGAGGCCCCACGGCTGCGCGCCTTCCGGATCTGGTCCGCGGTGCATACCTGGACGAGCCTGATCAGCATGGTGTTCCTGCTGATGCTCTGCCTGACCGGCCTGCCGCTGATCTTCCACCACGAGATCGACCACCTGCTCGGCTACGAGCCGGCGGTGCCCGAGATGCCGGCCGGCACGCCGTTCCTGCCGCTCGACCGTCTGGTGGAGGCGGCCAAGGCTCGGAAGCCGGGGCAGGTCGTGCAGTTCGCCTTCTTCGAGAAGGACGAGCCCGACACCGTCCTGATCGGGCTGGCCTCCGACCTGCGAAAGGTGCCCGGCGACAGCTTCGTCGGTCTCGACCGCAGGACGGGCGCCGCGCTGATCGAGACGGCGCCGGGGGCCGGTCCCATGGGCTTCCTGCTGAAGCTTCACGCCGACATGTTCCTGGGCCTCGGCGGCAAGCTGTTCCTCGGCGTGATGGGGCTGCTCTTCGTCGTCGCGGTGATCTCCGGCGTCGTTCTCTACGGGCCGTTCATGAAGAAGCTCGACTTCGGCACCGTGCGACGGACGCGCAGCAGGCGGATCAGATGGCTGGACTGGCACAACCTGATCGGCGCCGCGACGATCGTCTGGGCCCTGATCGTCGGTGCCACGGGCACCATCAATACCTGGGCCGATCTCATGCTCAAGCTCTGGCAGTTCGGCCAGCTGGCCGAGATGACCGCCCCCTATCGCGACGTGCCCCGGCCCGAGACGCTGGTCTCCCTCGACATCGCGGTTGCGACAGCGCAGGCGGCGGCGCCGGACATGCGGGTGCAGCTCGTCGCCTTCCCCGGCACGGCGTTCTCGAGCGGCAACCATTACGCGGTGTTCATGGCCGGCAACACACCCCTGACCTCGCGGCTCCTCAAGCCTGCGCTCGTCGACGCCGGCACGGGCACGCTCACGGACATGCGCGCCATGCCCTGGTACGTGCAGGCCCTGTTCCTCTCTCAGCCGCTCCACTTCGGCGACTATGGCGGGATGCCGCTGAAGATCGTGTGGGCCCTTCTCGACGTGGCGACGATCGTCGTGCTCGGCAGCGGCCTCTATCTCTGGGTCGTCCGCAAGCGTTCGTCGGTGCCGCGCCTCGCCCTTGGTCCGAAGGGCTCGCGCGCGGCGGCGGAGCCGGCGGAATGAGCGGCCGCAACGGAGACGCACGCCGCATCTGGACGGCGCCGGTCACGATCAACGCGGCCGCTCTGGTCAGCCTGATCGGCGCGCTGGTTGCCGAAGGGGTCTGGGATGGTCTTGCCGCGCTCGTCCTCTTGGGAGCTCTGGCCTACGCGGTGACGCTGGGGCTGCGGTCGGCGCCACGCGGGAAGCCGTAGACGAGGTCGTGGTTGCCGCTGCCGGTGACGCTCCGTCGTCAAACCTGATCCGGTCGATCGCGGTGGCGAGTCAGGGAGAGCCGGATGCCGAAGGGCCCGAGGCCGATCGTCTGGATCGGCGTGGCGATGCCGCGGGCGAAGAGGTCGGCGTCGATGAGGAAGGCGATCTGGTCCCACGGCGAATTCAACGCCCCGGCGATGATGAGCGGCCCGGCAATGACGTTGGCGTCCATGACGAGCACGTGCTGGAGGCCGGGCACGAACTGGCGCGGGCCGGCAGGACCGCGTCGACCTCGTCCCGCGGCGGGGCCCCGTCGGGCGCATCGAAACCCTGCATCGCCGTCTCGCTCGTGGGTAGCGGAAGACGGGGGACGGCGCTCAGCGGATCGCGAGATGCGGCCTGATGATCGTGAGCATCCGCTCGGCCGAGGTGCCGGGCGGGAAGAAGCCGAGATACCCGCCCGCCCGGTCCATCAGGTAGATGAAGGCCGAGTGGTCGATGGTGTCGCCCTCCGGGCGCGCGATCCGCTCATGGAAGACCCGGTAGGCGTCCGCCGCCCGCTCCATCGCCGCGCGGTCGCCCGTCAGGCCGATCAGGCGCGGGTGGAAGTTCGGCAGGTACTCCCGGAGATGCTCCGGCGTGTCCCGCTCCGGATCGAGGGTGACGAAGAGCGGCTGGATCGCCTCGCCCTCCGAGCCCAGGATCGTCAGGGCGCGGGCGATCTCCATGAGGTCCGTGGGACACACGTCCGGACAGTGGGTGTAGCCGAAATAGACGATCAGGAGCCGGCCGCGGAAATCGGTCTCCGTCCGGAGGCGGCCGTCGTGGTCGGTGAGCGCGAAGGGGCCGCCCACCGGCTCGCGGTTCCACATCAGAACATCCATCAGCTCGGCGGCCGAGCGGCGGCTGCCCTCCGCCGAAGCGCCGGGCAGGGAGCCGAGGAGCAGCGCGAGAGCGACGGCGAATCGGATCCGGCTACGCACCGAAGGTGAGCCGGCTGCCCGTCGTCGGCACGATGACGTTGTCCGGCAGCTGCGCCTGCGCCTCCAGGGCGAAGTTGAGGCCGCTGCAATGCATCGGGATCACCACGTCGGGCTTCAGCTTGCCGATCTCGGCGACGATCTCCTTGAGGTAGTCCTTCGGTGCCGGCCCGAGATGGAAGCCGCCGACGATGGCGTGGACCCGCTCGATGCCCGACACCGCTTGCGCCTGCCGCACCGAGTTCACGATGCCGACATGCCCGCAGGAGCTGATGACCACGAGCCCCTTGTCCTTGATGTTGAAGCAGGTGGCATGCTCGTGGACGTGCTCGTCGGGCACGATCTTTCCCTGGAGCTCGGCCGCCGTGTAGTGGGTCGCGTCGCAGCCGAGACCGTCCTTGATGCCGCGCTCGACGAAGGTGTTGGGCAGGATGCGCTCGATCGAGGACCGCTTGATGTGCCCCGTGGTGAAGGCGTGGCCGGCGACCACCGTCGGCGTCTCGCAGAGCACCGTGGTGATGCGCCGCGCGGCGAGCTCCCGCCGGTCGAGCTGGCCGAAATCCGTGAACTGGCCCTGCACGCCGCTCGGGGAGAGGCGGTGGCAGAAATTATCCTCGCCCCCGGCATAGAGCTTCAGGTCCGGCGCGAGCGCGTCGCGGTAGCGGTCGAGGAAGCCGGTGAGGCCGCCGTAATGGTCGTGGTGGCCGTGGCTGACGACGAGCGCGTCGACCTTGCTCGGATCGACCTTCAGGATCTCGATGTTGTTGAGGAGCGCCTCGGGGCTGTAGCCGAAGTCGAGCAGGATGGTGCGCGCCTCCTCCGCCCGGCGTGTCTCGGCGAAGAGCGAGAGGCCCCACTGGTTGTGCAGCACCTTGCGGTAGTCGGCGCCCCGGCCGCTGCCCGGTGGCTGGTGGAGCACGCCCTGGACGGTGGCGGGCTTCAGGAACTGGTCGTGGGCCGAGTCGATCAGCACCCGGAGCGAGAGCCTGTCGACCGTCGGCACCTCGATCGGCGCGGCGCTGGCGATTTCTACACAGGAGAACCCGGCGAGCGCCCCCGCGGCGAGACCCGAGGACAGTTTCAGAAAGCCGCGCCTGTCGACGGTGCCGATCATGTCTACGCGTCTCCGTTCGAATACCGTATAATGAAGATATAGCCGAGTTTCCCGAGAACGATCTCGTTTCTTTGCCGCCCCCGCGACAAGGCCGTTCGCCCGTCCGCCACGCTGCGAGAAGGGTCTTGCTGTTTCAATTCCGAGGGCGCGGCGATTCAGAAGCCGACCACGCTGTACGCGACGTCCGCTCCGAGAAGGGGCGAAGGCCTCGCTGATCGCACATCGTGGGCTGTTCTGTGCGGTCTCACGGGACCAGAGACGCAAGCCGTCCGACGCCGCGGCTAAGCGACGGATATAGCTAACGCGATAAGGACGAGACGGCAGCGGCTTCGACTAAGCCCCGGCAAAGTCAACGCTTTCTGCGCCGAACCGAACGTCGAAGAAATCACCAGGAAAACCTGGTGGAGCTGAGGGGATTCCCTTTTTCATCCCGCCCAAACCCTTGTTGCCAAAGAACTTCGATCCCGTTCAAGGGGTTGCGGGGACCAGGGTGGGGTACCAGGTGGGGTGACAACGGGGGTGCCACCGAGGGTTAGAATGGCCCGCAAGCCGACCGCCGACAGAACCCACCTCGAATTCCACCACGGGACCTACCGCGTCTCCGTCACCGTGCCGCCGAGCCTGCGCGCGCGCCTGGGCAAGACCAAGCTCAAGCGTCCGCTCCGCACCGACAGCCTCATCGCGGCCCGGGCCATGAGGCACCGGGCGGTGGCCGAGCTGAAGCGGGTGATCGAGGACGCCCGCAACGGGGCGAACGGCGGCGCCTACCTGCGCGAGGCGGCCGAGCTCGCGCGGTACACGACCCAGGCGACCTCGGACGAGGAGCTCGACGAGCTGGGCCAGGCCATCCGCGAGCGCATGGACGACATCATCGGGCCGGAGGTGGCGGTCGGCCACTCGGAGGAGGGGCCGGAGCCGGTGTTCGACGGCGCGCGGATCGCCCAGGCCGAGGTCTACCGGGAGGTGGCCTGGGGGCGTGCCACGCCGCTCGGGCTGCACCACGCCGCCTACCTCGGCAAGCTGACGGTCAAGGACCGGACCAAGGCCGACGACGTGCGGGCCCTGGCCCTGCTCACCGAATGGTGCGCCCAGAAGGGCTACCCGGCGACGCTTGAGGCCATCACCGACAAGCGGGCCTACCACTTCGCCGACGACCTGGGCGAGCTCACCGGCGGCCTGAGCCACGTCACCCAGAACAAGTACCTCAGCCGGCTGAGCGGCTACTGGAAGTACCTGGTGAAGCGGACGCCCGTGGAGCGCAACGTCTTCTACGGCGTCAAGGTCGAGGGAGAGGCGACCCCGCACGAGGAACTGGAGCGCGCTTTCGAGGACGACGAGGTGCGCCGTCTCCTCGCCGGGCCGGCGACACAGCACATGAAGGACCTGATGGTGCTCGGCGCCCTCACGGGCGCGCGGCTGGACGCCATCGTCGACCTCAAGGTCAAGGACACCATCGACGGGGCGCTCACCTTCAAGGCCCAGAAGAAGGAGCCCGCCCCGCGGGACATCCCGATCCATCCAGGTCTCCGGGAGGTCCTGGCGCGGCGGACCGCCGGCAAGGCGCCGCAGGACGACGTGTTTCCCGAATGGCCGAAGCCGAGGAAGATCGGCTCTAAGCGCGAGCGCAGCTTCAAGGCCAGCAACCAGTTCACCGAGTACCGCAAGACCGTCGGCGTGAACCACGTGGTCGCCGGGCGGCGGCGCGCCCTCACCAATTTCCACTCCTTCCGGCGCTGGTTCATCACGAAGATGGAACGCGCCGGCGTGCCCGCCCCCCTGATCGCCGCCATCGTCGGTCACAAGCGCGAGGGCATCACCCTCGGTCGCTACAGCGATGGTCCCGACATGAGGGCCGCCCGCAAGGCCATCGCCAAGATCTCGCTGCCGCCACTGGATGCCGGGCCGATCCCCGAGGTGCGCACCCTCCGACCCGGTCGGCGTACCGCCAAGGCGGCATCGACGGAGTGAGGACGCGAGGCGGTCGCGTGCAGGGGCGCGACCGCAAGGTGAAAACTCGGGGCCGCGGCGGCAACGGAGCGGGGTTGCGGCCCAGCGGCTACCCCTTGCCGAGCACCTTGTCGGCTTTCGCATCGACCTTCTTCCTGTCGGCCGGCGAGAGGTTGCCGGCCTTCTCCTGCTGGGCGGCGCGGGCTTTCGCGTTCCGGGCGTGGGCCTTGTCCTCGATGGGATACTTCCGCTCCTCCGGCAGGGCGAATTTGCTCTTGGACAGGTCCTCGCGTTCCTCGGTCTTGAGCTTCGACATCGTGGCCTCCGGGTCTCCGGAAGGGGCAACGCCGCACCGGATGCAGTGGTGCCCGACTCGAAGGCAGCGAGTCCGCCTCGGACGGCTCCTTGCCCAAGATCACGGACGGGGCGCAGGTGGCGGGCTTCCTCACTCTGGGGTCGCTCTTGGCAATCATGGCGGTGGCCATCACCCGAGCATGTCATGCCACATTAGGCAGCCGCTCTTCCGCTTCCGGGAGCTGGTTGCGGCGGCCTAGTGGGCGCCACCGTAATTCAGCCTTAGATTGATTCGGCCGGTCTGGCGCGGTGGGCTGGCGTACCGGGGGCTAAGGCCATGAACGTCGACGAGGCCATCTACGTGCACCGTGAGGACCTGATCGGCCTAGCCGACCGGGAGATCAACTTCGTCGAGCTGGTCGAAGCTATCCATGAGGATGCCAGCGGGGCCACGGAGATATCCATACTCGGAGGCTACTATGCCGTCGAAGCGCTGGTGAACGTGTGCCGAAAGGTGCCTCGCTCGGCGCGGCGCGACTGCACCCTCAGGATCGCTGTTGGCCTGGAGGCCACGGCCCTCATTCCTCGGACCTGGGGAGACATGCGTGAGGTGGAGAACAGGCTTCGGGGCGTCGGCTTCAAGGACGTGACCGTCAAGGTCGTCATGAACTCGCCGGTCCACTTCCATACCAAGCTGTTTCGCATCCTTAGGCGGACGCATCCGGTTTGGTACGTCGGGTCCGCCAATCCGGGCAGCAAGCGCCATGAGATGATGGTGCGGCTCTCGGGGCGGCACGAAGCCCTGATGGCTTATATGGATGCCGTGTTCGATGAGGCGCGGTCCGTCGCGGATCCTCAGCCTGCCGTCGACATTCGGACGCTGCGGGACTTCTTCCTGGCCGGGGAGCTCTGCCACAAGCCGCCCACGCCCCGCCTTTTTACCTTCGATGCCTTCCGCTTCACGCCGGATAACAGGGAGCAGATCGGGGCGGTTCTCGCTGGCGAGGCCGGCGTCGAGCATGCCCGCCCGCGCACGGAGGGGTTCGGCTTCAGCCTTCGCAGCGCCCTCGGCCTGGACGACCTGCCAGTCCCGGAGGTCGAGGAGGCAGTGGCCCAGCGCACGCAATACCGTCGGTCAAGCATCGACACCGTGCTCGGGTTGTGGATGCCCAGGAAGTACGCCCGGGAACTTAGACTGCGCATCGCGGACGATGAGAGCGACCGGCTGAGGAAGCTCACGGAGATAGCCGAGGAACTGAACACCGGCCCCGGGCAGGAAAGGGTCCGCACGGCGTTCGACGCGCACGTGACCTCCTTGCAGAGTTTGCTCGACAGGCACGGGATCGAGGTCCAGCCGGTCCCGAACCGGACGGCCTTGTTCGAGCGCTTTCTGCGGTCGAGGACCACGACCCTGTCGGACGAGGATACGCGCAAGCGCCTTGCCCGCACGCTGACGTTGGTCGACATGCCCGATATCTGGGAGGACGAGCATGCCGTCCGTGAGTTCGAGACATCCTTCTTCGAGGACCTTACCTACCGCGCCACTGCCACGACGGGCGGGACCGGCCGGATCATAAGGTCGTTTGTCGAGAGGTTGGGCTTCCTCGGGGCCCATGCGCCGGCCGAGGTTCGTTCAGAGCTGGAGGAAAGCCTGGCCGAAGCGGGGTGGCGCGACCATCATTGGCTGCCGTAGGCGACCACGATTCACTCATCCGGATGGGTGAAATCAACGTATCACTTAGAGCAGGTTGTTTTTTGACGGAATCGAGGTTCACGGGCCGGCTGTGGTCTGGTTGTCTGTCAGCCCTGCAGCGGAGGGCGATGTGGGATGACGCAGCCCTATTCGAAGGATTTACGCGAGCGGGCCCTGGCCCGGGCTGAGGCCGGCGAGACGATCCGGAGGATCGCTCGGGCTTTGGCGATCAGCCCGTCCTGCGTCTCGAAGTGGCGCAAGCTCAAGCGGGAGACGGGCACGCTGAGCCCTGTGCAGATCGGCGGCCACAAGAAGCCGGTGCTGTCGGGTGAGCCGGGCACATGGCTGTCCGAGCGGGTGCGGGGTGGGCCGTTCACCCTGCGGGGCTTGGTGGCGGAGTTGGCCGAGCGCGGGGTGAAGACGGACCTGCGTGCGGTCTGGGTGTTCGTGCGCGCCCAGGAGCTAAGCTTCAAAAAAAACGCTGCGGGCGAGCGAGCAGGATCGGGCCGACGTCGCGCGTAAGCGCCAACGCTGGCAAAGGCATCAGGCGAAAGTCGATCCGCGCCGCTTGGTGTTCCTCGACGAGACCTGGGTCAAGACCAACCTGGCGCCGTTGCGCGGCTGGGGACCGCGCGGCCAGCGCTTGGACGCGCAGACCCCACACGGCCACTGGCGTACGCTCACCTTCATCGCCGCGCTCCGCCATGACCGGGTCAGCGCGCCCTGGGTCGTCGACGGGCCGATCAACGGCGCCATCTTCCGCCGCTACGTCGAGACCGTCCTCGTCCCTGAGCTGAAACCGGGCGACGTCGTCATCCTGGACAATCTCGGAAGCCACAAAGGCAGAGCCGCCCGGGCTGCCATCCGAGCCGCCGGCGCGCATCTGCTGTTCCTGCCGCCCTACAGCCCCGATCTCAACCCGATCGAGCAGCTCTTCTCAAAGCTCAAGCATTTCACCCGAGCCGGCGAACCCAGGACCGTCGAGGCCACGTGGCGCCGCGTCGGGCACGTTCTCGATCGCGTCGCGCCCAACGAATGCGCCAACTACCTCACCAACTCAGGCTACGCTTCCGTGTGAAAACTACACGCTCTAGTCATAAGGTGTTCGAACGCTTCCAGGCCAGAGGGCGGATCCGGATAAAGCTTTTTATAGATTTCCTCCCATTCGGTACGCGGCATAAGCTCGATCTCATCCTTTCCGAAGCCTTCCTCTGTCCAGATACCGCCTTCGAAGTGGCTGTCCTGGTAAAAATTCATGTTTGCCCGAGCAGACATGACATAGACGTTCAGATCGGAAAGCTTACGCGACGCGCTGATCGCACCTATGCTGACGGGCCTGCCGTCTGGGCCAGAATTGAATGACGGTTGCGATCTTACTTGAAAGTTCAAAAAAGCAAGCGTCGATCCTAGCTTGTGACACAAATGTAAGCGCCGAGGATATGTCCGGTTTACAGTCGTATTGCCTCCCTCCCGCGGCTCAATTCCGTCCTTAAGAATGCTCTCGTGTCTGGATGCATCGCTGACGTGATAAAGCCTCGTGCCGGGGGGAACGTGCGCCACACTTGTGTATGACGGCTCGATGGAGATGTTTTTCTGCCTCTCCATGGTGATAAGCCAGCCACGCTTCAGCGCGTAATCGCGCACCGCTTCAACATGCGCGGCTTCACCCAACCCCAGTCGGATACCATTGGGGCTTGCGTTGACACTCGTAATGCTCAGTCCCTGTTCACTCAGGAGGCGACGGAGCATCTGTATGTGATCAGGTTCGTGTTCTGGATATAGGATTTCCATCCCCATGATGTGGATATTGGGCGGGATGGCGCCAAGGGCCCGCTGATCGCGACTTCCTGCCTAGGGCGGTCATGCCCCGTCCAAGTACCAGCGCTTGGCATCGAAGTGGATGAGGCCAGCAGCCCGAAGTACGGTCTTTGCCCCGTCCACAGCTCCCGACCTGATACCGGCGGCGTAGACAGCGGTACTCAGGTCGCGGCCGTCCATGCCATCCGTTCCGGCCGCCTTGAGCTGCGCCAGGACTGCCTTCATCGCCACGGCAGCTTTGGTACCGCTAGGTTCCTGAGTGTCATGGCGCTGCGAGCCCGTGACGGCCGCCACGGCGGCATGAAGGTCCTCGATCCTCCTGCCCTGCCGGTCGATGGCCTCGGCGAGTTCGGCCGCCGTTGCCTGTTGTGCAGCCGGCCGCCTTCTCGCCTGGCCGATCCTCACGCCGCGGCTCCCGAGATAGGCCCGCACGGCTTCGCCGTAGACGTCGCTTGCCGACCGGTCCTCGTCCAGCGCGACCAGCTTCATCTCGCGATGGAGGTCCGGCGACACGTAGATCATGACCTTGCGGTTGCCGGACGGAAGGTCCTCGACGGGACGACGGCTTGGAATAGGCATGGCTGCAGGCGCGGAAGCGGCGACAGCAAGCAGTCATGACAGGGGGCCGTTAACAGGCTTACCGGTGGACCGTCGCTTCGGGAAAGACGGCAGCACACCAGCAGACTGTTATGCTGTCATAATGCTGCCGGGGGATATCCGGCGGCCGCTCCGCCGCCGTGCTTGCCGGCCGTCGGCCCCCGAGCGATCGTCCCGCCGGCCAAGGATCCCGCATCATGAAAAGCGCGCCCCACCCCCGCCCATTTGCCTGAGGAGGATCGCGCCGCCTGTCGAGCCTCCGTCTCCCAACGAGGCTCAGATGACATCCCCTCCGCCCATGCGCATATGGGCCTTCAGTGACCTCCATCAGGAGCACGCCGAGAACGCCTGGGATCCGGCCGGCCACGAGCCCGGGGGCGGCTTTGACGTCGCGGTGGTCGCCGGCGATGTCCACATGCCTATGACCCGTGCCCTGGACTGGCTGGGTGAGCGCCTACCCGGCGTTCCGGTCGTCTATGTGCCAGGCAACCATGATTTCTGGTGGGACCGGGGTGAGGACCGCTACACGATCTACGACCAATTCGAGCGCGGGAGGGATCGGGCGTCCGCACTCGGCATCCACCTGTTGCTCGACGACACTACGGTGATCGGAGGCACCCGGTTCCTCGGCGGCACCCTATGGACGGACTTCCGACTGGGATCCTTCGGGCTCACGCATGCCTTCCGGACCGCCCAGGGTCGCTTCGGCATGGTGGACTACCGCCGCATCAGAACGGGCCCCCGCTCCCGGAACAGGATCGAGCCGCGCGAGGTACTTGCGATGCACCGGGCGACCCGGGACTTCATCAAGGACGAGCTCGCCTGCCCTCACGACGGCCAGACCGTAGTCGTGACCCATCACGCCCCGCACCCGGCCAGCCTACCGGATCCGCCTAGCGATCTGGCCTGGTGCTACGCCTCGGATCTGACGGACCTAATTTCAGATCGCCAACCAGACCTTTGGGTGCATGGGCACGTGCATCATTCGGTTGACTATCGTGTCGGTACGACGAGGATATTATGTAACCCGCAAGGCCATCGAGGTGAGAGTAAGGCATTTGTGCCCGACCTTTTGCTAGTCCTTTGATGGTCTTACCACTGCAATTTGGAACACGGCTGCAGCTAGCAGCCTTACAATGTAGGACTGGGATATGAATGGGCCCCTGGTATAATCTAAAGACGGAAATTCTAGTCTGAAAGTTTTCCTATAATATCTGGTGGATCACGATGGTGGCTGTGACATTGCATCGAGCTGTCGAAATAATTGACAGCTTCGAACAGTTGTTGGCTGATAATGATATAAGCATTCCGCGCCATCCGCAGACCGGGGCAGACATGCTGCCGTTCTGGAAAATACTCGACAGCATAAAGAAGGGTGATTTCGATCCATCGTCATCAGAAAGCCGCGAGCTGTACCGTGCCGGTGTTGCAGTTCATGATTTAGCCGTGAAAGTTCTTTCAGTGGGCAAAGATCCTGAGGTCTTTGCGGCGATACGAAAGCACCTGGAATTGCTAGCGTCTGGCGCCGTACATCTAGCTAGCGAGCCTCCAGCGGAGGCCGATGCATACAATAAATTGATAGAGTTATATTGGGCGTGCTTGCTTTATGGGTGTGGGGTTAAATCCAAATTGGATCCGCCCAAAAAGGGATCTATTGGTCTTAACCCAGACGTAATCAGCTTGGATAGTCAAAACCAACCTGTAAACGGCTACGCATTCAAGACAATCAGATCCCCTCATACCGAAAGCATCAGGGAACATATCGTCAAAGGAGTTTCGCAAATTGAAGTTTCACCTGCGCAATCTGGTATTGTCGGGCTTCATCTAACCCCGAGGCTTTCTTGGGGATCTGCGTGGCCGGATGACATGGTATTTACAGATTACCGTCACGCGGCAAACATTGCAATAAATGCCATGCGCACTATGCTGGGTGCAGTTATTAGAGACAATGGACAAGCCGCTGTTGATCAGATATTTTTGAATAAGAAAGCCGCCGGAAGCGTGCTGTGCATTGCGTTTATTCCGACAATTGTACTTAGCCCTGAAACTGGCAAGCCAACTTTCATGCCTATCAAGATTTCCACAATCATCCATATGGCTTCCAATATTACACTGTCGCATTCTCTATACTTGGAGAATTGGTGCGCAAACGAAGTCATGCAACGGAGGTTGATCGCATGAAAAATGGGAATTCCCCAGGGAGCGTGAGTTGATCTGGCAAGAGCCTTAGGCCGGACATACGGCGCTCACTTCCTCGTGCGAATAGGTATATCTTCCTTCAACAACTTCAGATAGCACTGATGCATCCGTGCGCTTGCTGACCCACGATTCGCATGCGAGCGTCCAGGGAAACGTAGCCTCCCCCTGGCAGTATGATGAAACCTTCGCTCTGGTCGCCCCTGGTACGGGTGCCCGCCTTCGCGGTGCTCTTCCTCGTCGGTTACAGGCTCTCATACTTCTTCCCGGTCCTGTCGACGAAATCCGACCTGGCGACGGTCTTCAACGTCTTTAGGGAGATCGGTGCCGGCGAGTTCCGCAACGTCGGCCATCCCGAATTCGCGTTCGCGCTGGCATGCGCCATCGTCTCTTCGGCCGCAGGCTTGGCCCTCGCCATCCTGGTGATGCATGTCTTCGCGATCAGGCTCGCCCTCCGTTCCGCCTTGAAAGCGCTGGGTCCGAAGCGCGACCCACGGGCCTTTCGCGGTGAATTTCAGACGGCCGATCAGAGGCTGTCTAACCATCCGCTTGTAGGCCATGCTTGGAGCGAGTTCGCGAAGACGTGCGTGAAGGAGGACGTCGTTGTCCGGACTGTGCGCCCTGGCTCGCTCATCAGCGCGTCGGCCGCTCGCGAGAACCTGGCCGGCCTCAAGCTCATGCCGACCATTCCCGGCTACTTCGTCGGGCTCGGCCTGCTGCTGACGTTTGTTGGCCTCGTCATCGCCCTGTCGAAGGCGGCGGGCGGCGTCGCAGGCTCGCCCGAGAACATGACGCAGTCCCTTCGGGAGCTCCTCGATGCGGCGACGTTCAAGTTCGCCACGTCCATTGCCGGCCTGTTCGCCTCGTTGGCCCTGGCGCTGACATTCAAGGTCTACTCGATTGCCATTGAGACCGGGTTCGAGAGATTCGCACGTGCCATCGAAGCCAGGACGACCTTCCAGGCTCCCCAGGAGGCGTTGCAAAGGCTGCAGAGGACGAGCGACGATCAACTCAACCAGCTCAAGGCCATTAACGACGTCCAGTTCTTTACCCGCCTGGGCTCGACCATCGCCCCTGCGCTGGCGGACGCCGTCGAGAAGGCGGTCAAGCCGCTCGCCGCCCAACTGGAGGCGACGGCTAACAAGCTGGACGACAACAGCCGCACGGGCGCCGAAGGGCTTATCACCCAGTTTACGAAAACTATCCAAGGGAGCGCCGGCGCCGAGATCAGCGCCCTGGCTGGGGTCCTGCGCGAGACGAAGGAAGCGCTCGAAGGCGTGAGGGGCAACCTTGCGGGATCGAGCGAGGATTTCGCCCGGAAGATCGCAGCGGCCACAGAAGGCTTTTCAAGGCTGGTCGGGCAGGCCGGCGACCAGTTCAACAACGCGAACTCCGCCAGCCGCGAGACCATGGAGGGCCTTCTCGCCGCCCTCAGAGAAGCAGGCGAACAAGCTCGGGACCGCATGAACAGCGGAGTGTCCGAGGCGGGCAAGAAGGCCGCCACGATGCTCGAAACGGGACTTGGCGAGGTTCTGTCACGCGTGGAGAAGCAGATGGGGTCGTTCCAGACGGCGCTGGCCGGCTTCCAGGAGCGCGTCACGGAGGAGTCCGGCCGATCTGCCGCCGCCTCCAAAGACGCTGCGAGGGCGGCTGCCACGGCGGCTGGCGAGGCCGCGAGGGAGGCCGCCGCCTCCATCCGGTCGGGCTTCAACGAGGTCGTGACCGAGCTGCGCGGGGATATGGAGCGCATGTCGGCGGCCATGCGAGCTTCGGCGGCTGCATTCGCCGAACAGGCACGAGCCCACCAACAGACGACGGAGCAATCGACTGTCGTGGCCACCGCCTTCGGAAAGGTGGCCAATGACGTCAGCTCGGCGTCCCGGCCGCTCGTGCAGTCCGCCGACCGCATCACCGCCTCGACGGAGACGATGGCCAGGGCGGTTACTGAGGCCAGCGCCGCTATCCGTGTGGGGCAGGATGCGGCCAAGACTCTCGCGGACCGACTGGAAGCTAATCAGCGTCAGGTGGAGGCGGCCTGGAAGAGTTACGATGAGCGCTTCGGCGCCGTGGACCAGGTCCTTGCCGACGCCGTGAAGGCGCTGGCCGCCGAGACGACGCGTCAGCAGCAGGGCATCGCGCAGTTCGTCCGCGACATCGACGCTGGGTGCGCCGACGCGATCCAGAAGCTCCACACTGTCACCAGCAGTCTGGAGCAGAACACCACGGATTTGGCCGACACGTTCGAGGATTTCCTCACCAACGTTCGCCGCGTCCCCGCGAACGCGTGATAGCCGGTCATGATATCGGAAGCGGAAGGATCGACCGAGGAGAGCGAGAACTACTTCGTGTCCATGACGGACATGATGGTGGGGATGCTCTTCATATTCATCATCATGCTGATGGTCTTTGCGCTGAATTATCGCATCGGCGACGATGATTCGAAGCGCATCAAGGATTGCCTGACCAACGTCCTCATGCGCAACGCCCAGTTGAGCAGCGACATCAACGCGAAGGTCAACCTCATCCAGGACAACGTCCGCGGGCAGATCGAGGCGTTGGAGCTCGCGGCGGACCAGCGGCGTCGCCTGCTCAACGTCATCCGCGAACAGCTCGCGGCCCAGGGGACTGCCGTCGAGATCGACGAGAGGAACGGCGTCCTCCGGCTGACCGAGGCCGCGGTCCGTTTCGACCCGGGCAAGTCCGACCTCGACGCGCGTGCCCGCGAGAACGTCGGGAGGATCGCCAGGGTGCTCGCGGCGGCGGTCGGGGCATTCCAGAGCGCCGGGCTCGAAACGATCTTCGTCGAGGGCCACACCGACACGACCGGCGTCCCGGACCTCGCCGAACGCGACAGACGCAACTGGGTACTTTCGACCGAAAGGGCGACCTCGACCTATCGCGAGCTCCTTGCCGACGCTCCCGAGCTGCGGCAGTTCCGGAACCGCCGCGGGGAGACCGTCGTCTCGGTGTCGGGGTACTCGTCCACCCGCGCCATCGCCGCCGGTGAGGACCGGGAAGCCTGGGCCCGCAACCGGCGCATCGACCTCCGGTTCGTCATGGACGCCGACACCACAGTCAACCTGCGGGACATCCTCAGCCTCAACGAACAGGTGAAGGCCCAGATCGCCCGCCTCGCCGAGATCAGCCAGGAAAGCATCCAGGCATGCAAATGAAGCGCGCCTTGGCGGATCTGGCTGACCCGCCGCGTTTCGGGGTCCGTTTGCCGGAGCGGGCGACGGCAGTGGCGGCCGCAGAGGCCATCGCGCCCAACGACATCGAGGTCGAGATCAAGGAGCCGGACGACCTCGACGAGATAGCCGACCGTGTGGCCCTCGCTTTCCAGGCCGGCCACCCCCCGGGGAGGCGCGATCTGAAACATGCCCCTCTATGCCTGTGGGATGGTGCGCGACCCCTAGCCCGACGGCCCGGCGGCGTCGATGGACTTCTCGATCATGTGTCTCGGTCGGGTCGCAAGAGCCTCTTCCGCCGTCTTGCCGCAACCTACGTCATCAAGTTCCCGTTCGGGGATCCCTCGCTAATGCGGGTCGCCGATACGCTCCGAGTGATAGCCGGAGATTATGTGGATACTTGGTCGGCTGCTGCCGATGCCCTGTCGCTGTTCGACCCGGCCCGTGCGCCTGGGATCATCGCTGGGATCGCTCTCGAAACTGGCCGCTCGCCCACCGACGTTCTGGCCAGCCATGGAATCCGAGGTCTCGCGACCGAGTCCAAGCTGTGTGAGGCGGCATTCCTCGCAGGCATCAGCCAGATCTGCGAGAGCGTGACGCTTTCTCCGGCTGCGCGGTTGGCAAGCATCCGGGCATGGGGCTTCCGCGCCGATGGAACCCTCTTGTTCCCACAGCATCGCGGTCCGCTCGCGGATGCCCTGGTGCTCCCGTATGCCGATGTTGATCCCCCCGCCATCGTGAACCAGTACCTCGACTTCCTCCTCAAGGCCTTCCGTGACCCCAGGGTCGGGTCTGAGAACTGGGGCACGATGGCGTGCACGCCCATCGTCCTCCGTTGGCTGACGACGTTGACCCTCCGTCAGTTCCTCGACGTCGTGGACGGGTATGCGCTGGAGAGCCACTGGAAGTACCGCAGAAAGTTCTGGGAGGCGGTCAACAATCGCAGGTTGATCTCGGATGCCTGGGTTGCCTTCGATGGTGATGGCGCCTTCAAGGCCCGCCGGATCTTTGGGGCCAACACGCAATACGCGCGGCTTCATTCCAGCAAGAGGAAGAGGATCGAGCGTGGGCACGCCGTCCTCCTTTTGAAGATCGGGAATGGCATCGTGGCCGAGTGGAGCCAGAACGGCATCTGCAACATCTGGCACGATGCACATGATGATACTGCGCCCAAGTGGCGGCGTCAGGATTATACGGCTGACGAGGTCAGGCTGATCGACGATACCGAAATTCTCTGCCGCCATGCGAGCATCAAGCATGATCAATCCGAACGCTATTACTGGCAAAGCGATGTGGCCAATCAAATCTTCGATCTGACTGGCGTACGTATTACCCCATCCGAGTACAGGATCTGAACATGGCCGTGCGGTTTCAGGCTCGGTGTTTGTCGGACCATGTTGAGATCACGCTCGTGCGGTCGGTCTTGCTCAGGGGGGCGCGGCCACTTGCCCGGGCAGACTGGGAAACCCTCGATGGCGCGAATGCGGCCACGGCGCGGCTCCTGCTGGCCGCAGTGGCCGAGGCCAACACGCAATGGCGGGATGGCACGCTGGTGATCCCGAATCAGGCTGCAGCGGAACTGCCCGGGATGCTGGCTTCCCGCATCGGTCTGCCAGACCCTGCGCCGGTCTTTGTGGCCATCTCCATCAAAGGCGCAATCAGCCAAGCCGATAGCTCTATCAGGGTGGTATGGCGCGAGACTTCCTATCGGGAAATTACACCCCGTAGGTCCGGGATCATGATCGAATGGGGCGAGCGATCAGGGCGTCTGACAGCCCCACTCTTTGCTCTCATGGAGGCGGCCGACGGTTACAACCGGGCTGCACAGAAAGGTCTGGAAGGCAGGGTGGCTTGGTGGGGCTCGATCCAGCAAGCCATCGCGCGAGTGGCTCCCGACACCATCGAAGACGACTACACTCGCAGCCTCACTGTCTACCAAGCCGGTTCCTTTTCCCTCGACATCGACGACCGTCCCGGCCGCATCAGTTTCGACCCGATCCTGATGAGCCGTTCCTGGGCGCGTTCGCTGGAAGATAACGCTCCTGTCGGGGACGACGATCAATCCGAACCGGGTGACAGCGAGGGATTGGTCGACGCCGAGGCCGCGAGACTCCTCAATGCGGAGGACCATCGGGCATTCCTCGGCCAGTTCGAGGCCACGGACGACACGCGCCGCGCCTATTCGCTTCGACGCACCACACATCTTCTCCTTGATCCGGATCTTCAACGCGCCCTGAACGTCGTGCGCAAGGTCCGGCTAGGGAGCGAGGACGAGAAGCGCGCCTTCATCAGCAATCCCCGTGCGGCCATCGCGACCGCCCTGGGTCTGGACGGCGGCGACGCTCTCAGCACCGCGCTCTTCGTGGAAACATGGCAGTATTCCGAACGCGTGCTCGGGTTGGGGGCCTGGATAAAACCCGACCTGTCATGGCTCTCGAAGGCTCGGACGGACTGGTTGCCCGAGCGCTTCCCCGTCGTTGTGAACGGCCGGGAGGTGGAAATCGGTCGCGACGATATCGAGCGGCTTCGACAGGACGTCATAACCGCCGAGGCCGAAGGCAGTCCTACCGTCTCCTTTCAAGGGGCCGACCTGGCCTTGGGAGCGGCACAGACCCTTTTCGACCAAGTCGGACTTGGACGAGCGGCCATTGCAGAGGACGGCATCGTGCGGCCGGACGCCGAGGGGCGCCCGGCCTCGACGACCTTTCCCGAGCCTGCGATGCCGGTGGTGGTCCAGATCAAGAGGAATTTCGAGGGTGTCGCCTACGTCATGGCGGCAATCCCGCGCCATCCGGCTATTCCCCTGACGCCTCCGGCGGGGAAGATGGGCAGAACCAGCTTCAAGCTGCATCAGGAGCACGGCTTCAAGTGGCTCGTGGACGCGTGGACGACCGGCTGGCCTGGTGTCCTGCTCGCCGATGACATGGGGCTCGGGAAGACCTTCCAGAGCCTTGCTTTCCTCGCCTGGGTGAGAGCTGACCAGGAGGCGCGGCCTCCAGGCCGAGCGCGGCTGGCTAAGCGACCGATGCTCATCGTCGCTCCGACCGCCTTGTTGGAAAACTGGGTCGAGGAGATGGGGAAGCACTTGGCGCCGGGAGCGCTGGGTGGCGAACTGGCCAAGGTGTTTGGCCCATCGGTCCGATTGTTCAGGAACACCAGCACTGACAAGGCCGCATCCTTCGAGAGGCTCGACAGGGAGAAGATTGCGCAGCACGACATCGTCCTGACGACCTACGAGACCCTCGCCGACAACCACATCGCCTTTTCGAAGATCGAGTTCTCGGTCGCGCTGTTCGACGAGATCCAGAAAATCAAGGATCCTGGCACGCTCAACGCCAATGCCGCGGGCGCCATTAATGCCGACTTCGTTCTGGGACTGACGGGCACCCCAATCGAGAACCGCATCGAGGACCTCTGGTCCATCATGGATCGAGTAATGCCCGGTCAGTTACGTGACCTCAGGACGTTCTCGTCCAACTACCGCGACGACGACCTGGAGAAGTACCGCCTGCTGTCCGACCAGCTCCTGAAATCCCAGGGCGGCGCTCCTCCGATCATTCTCCGGCGCATGAAGGGCGAGCACCTGAAGGGGCTGCCGAGCAGGGAATACAAGGCTTATCCAACGGACATGCCTGAAGTTCAGGCGAGGGCCTACGGTGAGGTGGTGGCTGAGGCTGTCGCGCGAACCGGGCAACGCGCACCTGGCGCGATGCTGGAGGTGATCCAACGACTCCGCGGGATATCGTTGTTTCCCGGCGAGCCCGACGATTTCGACCTGACGACAGAGTCAGGCTGCAGGAGCTGGATCGCGCAGTCCGCCAGGCTGGCCCGCTCATTCGAGATATTCCGTGGAATCGACCGCCTGAACGAGAAGGTGCTCGTTTTCGTAGACACGCGCCGCATGCAGGCGCTCATGGCCCTAGCGATGGCGACGGTCTTCGGGATCGACCCACCGGTGATCATCAACGGCACCGTTCCGGGCGGGGCACGGCAGAAGAGGGTGAACGACTTCCAGGCGAAGCGGCCTGGGTTCGACGCCATGATCCTCTCGCCGAAAGCCGCGGGCGTCGGTCTCACGATCACCGCCGCCAATCACGTGCTGCACCTGAGCAGGTGGTGGAACCCGGCGGTCGAGGATCAGTGTAACGACCGGGTCTACCGGATCGGCCAGCAGCGGGACGTCACCGTCCACATCCCCATGGCCGTGCACCCCCAGCTCCGCGACAGGACCTTCGATGTGACCCTGAATGCCCTTCTCGAAAGGAAGCGGCGGATGTCCCAGAACCTGCTCGCACCGCCGGTGAGGGGCAATGAGGCTGAGACCCTGATGACCGATCTCGGGCTGGGGCAGGAGGGGGCGGGTGCAGGTCTTCGCTAAGCGGGATCACGGCTTCGATCCGGCGGGCTGGCCATTGGTCGCCTTCGGCAAAGAAGGGAACCGTGACGCGCTCCTTCGTGCCTCGAAGCCCGGGGACCGGGTCGTGTTCGTCGGCACGCAGGGCGAACCGACGGCTCCGGAGGAACGAGGCCGTTTGCTCGGCATGGCCGAGTTCGCCCGTATCGCCGTCAATACGCGGGACATCGTCGATCCAGGCCTGATGCAGGCCAGGGACCTCAATGAGGACGGCACCCACGTTTGGGGCTGGGCCCTGCCGATGGTTCGGGCCTGGCGGTTCACCGAGCCACGGCTGAAGCTCATCGACGTCCTAAGGGAGCAGCTGAGCTACGAGGCGACGGTGCGTGCCGTCCTGCTCGATGACGCCGATGCCGGCATGGTGATGGCGCTGCCCAAGGACGAGGTTCCGGTCGCCGTCAACGCCCGTGTGCGTGGCCTGACCGAGGCTGTCGATGCCATCACGGGCACCGGTCCTACGACAGGCCTCACGCCGACATCCTGGGAGGGTAGCGTCTCGCACGATGCCACTCGGGAGGCCTGGACCTACGCCATGAGGTTCGGCCGACGGAACATCTGGAAGGTCGGTCACGCCCAGGACGTGGAAGAGCGCCTGCGCCAGATCAACCTGCACGTGCCGCACGAGGAACTCGGTGAGCAATGGCGGCTCCACGCGCAACAGCGTTGGCCCACCTCCCTCCAGGCCTTCGAGATGGAGCAACGCGTGTTCGGGGCGATGAAGTCGTTTCGGACGCAGGGGGAACGGCTGCGCTGCACCGAAAACCAGCTCCTCCAAGCCTGGACAGGATCGTTGACCTCGACCTCAGGTTGCTGAACACCGTCGATTTCGGTGCGCGTTGAGGCCCGGGCGAAGCCAGAGGTTGAACGCTGGGACGAATCCTTCTTCCGCAGCTAGGCTTGGTCAGCACGCCCCAGAGGTTTTTTGCCGCCCCGACAGATCAAAGGTCCATGGGAGGGCTTGGCCTCCCCAAAGCAGCGGGGAGACATGCCCAATATCCTGACCCATCCGAAGCGCGTCGCCAGCGCGCTCGACCAGATCGACGACCTTCCGGACGAAGCCGACGTTCTGGCCCTCCTGAACGACCACCATCGACGGCCTGCCTTGCCGCCGGAGGTGTACGTCAGGCTCCTGCGGCGGTGTCGGGTCGCTCCGAACCGGAGGGTGGAGCATGCGACGCTCAAGGCGCTGATCGCCTTCGTCGTTCGGTGGGTGGGCTGGCAGTACCGCGGGCTCTCGCATCACGACCGTGAGGAAATGGCCCAGGGTCTCCTGCTCGTCATCAACCGGGAGGTCGCCAAGCAGACCGGCATCGACTGGTGGGAGATCACCTTCCGGACGAACATGGAGCGGGCCGCCGCCGATCTCTACCCGACCCTCTACGACCTGCGTCCCGACGCGGAGAAGGTCGCCATCGACGACCATACGGACGCGATCAACGACGAGGCCTCGGTGGCACGCGAAACGGTGGACAGCGTGCTCATCGACGGACGCATCGCCAAGATCCTGACCCCGGACGAGATGGCGGTCTTCTACCTCCTGTTTATGTCCGAGATCCCGATCCGCAGCGACAAGGCGCCCCGCGATCTCGTGAGGATGCTCGGCAAGCCGGAAGGCACGCTGCGCGAGATGAAGACCGCCATCAAGACCAAGCTGGAAGCCGCCCTGACCAAGGAGGAGCTGTGATGACCGCCAACACGACTGATCCGCGCGCCATGGCCGACGCGATCTTCGAGGCCGGATCCCGCCCCGAGGAGATCCAGGATGCCCTTGCCCGCCTTGGGCATGGTGCGCCCGAATTCCTGAGCCGCCTCGCGGCCCGAGCCGCCGTCGGCGGCGGACCCGACGTGATCGAAGGCCTCGACGTGGCCGAGGAGGAGACGATGACCTCCAAGCTGCTTGGCCGCGTCCAGGCCGATTACGAGGCACAGAAGGAAGCGAACGCTGATTCCGTTAAGCCGAGGGACCTGGGCAAGCTGCCTTCCTGGATGCCGGCTAAGGCGGCATTCGGCAACGACGTTGCCTTCATCATCAAGCTCGCGAACCGGAACGTCTCGCCGCCGACCAACCGCTTCGTCCGTTACGTAGCCGACGCGCTTGGTGTGGCCATCGGGCAGGTGAGGCAGCATTTCGCCGACACCTCCCCCCGGGGGCTCGCCGGGGTGGAAGCCAAGTCGTCCGGCAAGCCTAACGTCAACATGGTCGAGGACTTCGCCGACGCCGTCGGAAAGGCGAAGGTTCCCGACGAGCTTCGGGCTCGCTGGCTGTCGGAGTGAACAAGCATGGACGCGTTTGCCCTAGCTCGCCATCTGGCTAGGCGCAGGCGCGCTCAGCTGCCGGCAGGTATCCAGTCCGGCTACGCGGCCGTGGAGCATGCCTTCACGGCCGAGGGTCTTCAGATCCTGAAAGAGCCCGTCGATGGGTCGGTCCTCGGCGGATGCGACGCGAAGCTTTATCGCGACGCGTCCGCCGTCTTCGTCCGGGAGGACGCCAGCGAGGCCGAACAGACCCTCCATCTCGCCCATGAACTGGGCCATCTCGACGTTCACCGACCCGACGATCCCTGCGAGCTCCATCAGACCGACCTGCGTCCCGCGGGCTCGCGGGCGCTCTCGAAGGTCGAGGCTTACGGACCGCGCGAGCGCCGCGAACTTCAGGCCAACGTGTACGGCCGCGAGTATCTCCTGCCGCGCGACCTGGCGAGGCAGCTTTTCCTCGACGAAGGCCTGCCGGCGTCCGAGATCGCGAGCCGCCTCCGTATCCCGCTGCCGATGGTCCGCCAGCAACTGTTCGATGCCCTGCTCCAGCGCGATGTCGAGCCGCCGGCAGATGCGCCCGCCAAGGAGCCTCAGGACCTCGACAAAAGCCAAGCGACGGCGGTGGAACACGAGGGTCGCGCCCTGCTGGTCGAGGCAGGCCCGGGCTCCGGTAAGACGAAGACCCTCGTCGCCCGGGTGAGCCACCTGCTCGACAGGGTCCACCCCTCCCAGATCCTCGCCCTCACCTTCTCGAACAAGGCGGCCGCCGAGCTCTCCTCGCGGATCACGGAGATGCGGGGCGACGACACCGTCGAGGTGTGGACCGGGACATTCCACGCCTTCGGCTTGGAGGTGATGCGCCGCCACTACGACCGAATGGGCCTGGGGCCCAAGATCCGTCTGGTCTCTCCATCTCAGGCCGTGGAGATGCTGGAGGAGCGCCTCCCGCTGCTCGGCCTGGTCCACTTCCACGACCTGAGCAACCCTGGGGCCAAGCTCAAGGAGATCCTCAAGCCCATCGGGCGCGCCAAGGACGAACTGATCGGTCCCGCCGAGTTCCGCAGGCTCGCGGAACAGAACCTAGAAAGGGCCCAAGCGGCCTACGAAGCCCTCGCCAGAAAAACGAAGGCGGCGCTGAAGCCCATTGAGGTGGCAGAGAAGACGCTGGAGGCCGCCGCCGTCTACGAGGCCTACGAGGCGATGCTGAGGAGCAATGGGCTCGTCGATTTCGCGGACCTGGTGATGAAGCCGGTCCTGCTCATGCGCGACGACCCGGAGATCCTGGGCCAGTTGCAGTCGAGGCACCGCGAGATCCTCGTGGACGAGTATCAAGACGTCAATCGCGCGAGTTCGACGATGCTCCAGCTTCTCTGGGGCGAGAGCAACCGCATCTGGGTCGTCGGTGACGCCCGGCAGAGCATCTACCGGTTCCGTGGGGCGTCCCCCCTGAACATGGAACGGTTCGAGCAGGATTTCCCCGGCGGCGAGCGCGTGCCCCTCGAATTCAACTACCGGTCCACCGACCACGTCACCGGGCTGTGCCGAACCTTCGCAGCGGCGAGCGACGAGGCACGGAAGAAACCCGGCCAGCCGTCCGGGGAAACTCTGCCCTACTTGGCCGAGGCGAAGAGGAAGGAGCCCGGGAGCCAGACGCGGCTGCTGGTTGGCCAGGACGACGATTGCGAGGCGGATCTCGTCGAGAAGGAGATCCGGGCGCTTCGCGATGCCGGTGTCCGGTTCGGTCAGCAGACCATCCTGGCCCGCACCAACACCAGGTTGGACACCCTCGCCACGCGCCTGGCTCGGCATGGCATCCCGGTGCTTCACCTAGGCAGCTTCTTCGAGCGAAGCGAGGTGCGGGACATCCTGTCGATCCTCGCCATCGTGGCCGAGCCGAACGGGGCAGCTCTGTCCCGCGTGGCGACATTCAGGGGGATCGACGTCGTGGCAACCGACATCGCCGTCGCCGTCGAGCATGCCCGCCATCAGGGCAAGGCTCTCGCCGAGGTTCTGCCCGATGCCGTCGGCATCGAGGGCCTGACGCCGAGGGGCGCCGAGGCCCTGGCACGCTTGGGGGAGCGGCTCAGGGGCCTCACCCCGAGGACGCCAGCCTTCGAGGCCGTCGCAGGATGGCTTCTCGACCGCAGCGATTACCTGCGGCACCTGGCAGCCGAGAACGGCATCGACGCGGACATGAGCCGCTCCGCCTTGCGGCAGCTCGTGGAGTTTCTCGATCAGGTCGAGCCGGACGGAAGTCCCCTGACGGTCAAGGACGCCTTGCGCCGGGTTCGCACGGTCATGCTGCTGGCCGACGACCGTGACCTTCGTGAGCCCGACCTTGGGCCCGACGTCGATGCGGTCAGGCTGATGACGGTGCACGCCTCGAAGGGGCTGCAGTTCAAGGCGGTGCATCTCGTCGGGCTGCACGATAAGGGCTTCCCGAAGACTCCTTCAGCCGACCAATGCCAAGTCCCTGCGGGAATCGGCGACGGGCGGGATCCTAAGGTGGCTCAGAGCGAAGAGGAGCGTTGCTGCTTCTTCGTGGCCATCTCGCGGGCCGAGGATCACCTACGGCTCTACCACACGTGCCAAGCCAAGAAGGAGGACCGGACCCCGTCGCCGTTCATCGCCGAACTCGGGACGTTCGAGACCGAGACGCTCGGAACCCCGACGGCGAACTTCGCCGTCACTGTCGCAGGTGTTGGCGAGGTCGAGCTCGACTTCATCACCTTCCACGACATCCGTGACTTCGAGAAGTGCCCGCTCAGGGTGGCCTATCGACACCAGCTCTCGATCCGCAGTCGCCGTCATGAGAGCCCGCATCAGATGACCGGGGGCGTGATCTACGAGCTGATCGACCGCGTGTCGGAGATCGCCGGTGCGGGTCCCGATCTCGCTGCTGCCATCGAGGTGGCGTTCGGGCTGGCATGGGAGGAGCGCGGCCCTGCGGCCGATCATCCCCTGGCGGGCGAATATGAAGCGGTCGGCCGCCGCAGCATCGCCGACTTGAGGCGGCTGCTGGAAGGGCATGCGGGATCCGGCAGGGAGATGGTCCGCCTGCCCATTGAGGGCGGTCACGTCCTGGTGCCGGCACCGCTCTTCTCGACGGGCTCGGGTGGCGCGCGTACCGCTCGGATGGTGGTGGCCGGCAAGAGGGATACCGCGAACGCCCGCGCCCTGACCGCCGGTCTCTTCCTCGCCGCTGCTCGTATCAGGGCCGAACAGGCCGTCGCCGCCGAGGTCGCCCATCTTACGGGCGGCGACATCATCCCGATCCTACGGGACGATGCCGAGGCGGCGAACGACCTCGAACAGGCCGCCATCATCCTCGACGCGATCCGGACCGGTCGCCTCGAACCGAAGCCGCGTCTGCAGGTCTGCATGCGGTGCGGGCACTTCATGTCGTGCCCCGCGACCGGGGCTCGCCCGCACGCGTAGGACGATGTGGCGGTTCGGCAATCGGGCGTCAGAGGTTTTTTCGGCGCCCAGCCGATCAATTCCGTGAGCGGCCACGACGGCCGGCTACGGAGTTCACTACATGACCACGCACATCGACATCTTCATCCGCCGCGAGGGCGACCTCGATCCGGCCCATCACCAAGTCCACGACGGCATCACCGTCGAAACCCTCAAGATCGACCTGGCCAATGGCCGGGAGGTGATCGGCCTCTTCCTCTTCGAGGAGGACGCCGACGAGCCGCTGCCGGACCACCACCAGATCCGGCACCACGGCAAGCCCCACTTCCTGCACCACAGCCGCTGCCGCCACGTGCACGTCGTCGTGCGGTACGCCGGCCGTCCGGTCGAGCGGGCCTTCGGCCCGGGCTCCACGCTGACGCGGATCAAGGACTGGGCCGAGCGCCAGTTCGAGATCGACGCGGTCGATGCCGCGGAGCTCTCCCTGCAGCTGCACGGGACCAACGACCGGCCCGACGAGGCAACACACGTGGGCTCCCTCGCCAAGTGCCCGGACTGCCGCGTGGTCTTCGACCTGCTGCCCTCGACCCGCGTGAACGGGAGCATCTGATGACCCCGGATCGCGCCCAGCTGGAGCGCGACCTCGCGGCCCCCCTCTTCACAGAGGGTGCGGCCCGCGGGCGTTGGCGCCTCATCACCGTCGCGTGGCCCCACGCGATCTTCGGCATCACCGCCAGGGACAAGCGCGAGTTCGTCCTGCGGCTGGAATGCAGCGGTTACCCAGCTGAGCCGCCGACCGGCGGCCTCTGGGACCTCACGAACGGGACGATCCTGGCACCCGCCCTCTGGCCACGGGGTGATGCCGTCTTCTCCGGGACGTTCCGGTGGGACTGGCACGCCGGGGCGGCGATGTACTTCCCCTTGGACCGGCTGTCCCGCATGGGCCACGCGGATTGGGCGAGCACCCACCCGCACATGGCCTGGAAGCCCGAGCGGGGCATCGTCCAGTACATCTCCGAGATTCACCGGTACCTGAACTCGCGAGGCTACCATGGCATCGCGTGAGCAATCCGGCCTGATGGTCTCGTACCCGATCTGGTGGCGGCTGTTCCGGGAACTCCAGCGCCGCGGTGCCGGCGTTCGGGAAAGCGGTGCCTTCCTGCTTGGCGACAGGAGCCTGACGGGCGGGCGGGTCCGGATGATCGTATTCTACGACGACATCGACCCCGAGGCCCTCACCACCGGCATCGTGCGGCTCTCCGGGCACGCCATGAACGCCGTGTGGGAGACCTGCGCGGCTAAGAACCTGGAGGTCCTCGCCGACATCCACACCCATCCGGACGGTGCGGGGCAGAGCCGTTCGGACCAGGAGCATCCGATGGTGGCGACCCGTGGGCACGTGGCGCTGATCGCCCCGCGGCTCGCGAGATCCGCCTTCGACCTCGCCGGCGTCGGCGTCTACCGCTACCGGGGCGCGAAGCGATGGGATGTCCTCCCTACGCCCCGCTTCGGCTGGCTTGGCATCAGCATCCGAGGTGAGAGATGACCCACTCCGATATCGACCGGCTGCGAGACACGCTCAGTCGCATCGCCAAGGTGGACCTCGACAACGGCACGGCGCCTGACGTCGAGACCGCCATGGCCCGCCTACATGAACACCGGATCGGCGTGTTCGCCGGTCCCGAGATCGCGTCGTCGGCGGCCCACCAAGCCGCCCTGCTCACCCTCGTGAACATCGGCCGGCGGTTCGCCCTCGGCGGGGTCCTCGTCGACGGTGACCTCGACGTGCCGCTGCTCGTCCAGGGCGGCCCCACAAGGTCGCTGGCCGACGAGGTCGAGGCTCAAGGCGGCCAGAGAGGCAGTGCCGATGCCTCGGTGCCCGGCGTGATCATCGGCAACACGGCCACCATGCCTCAGCGTGGCGTCGCGGTGACCTTCGAGGGGTGGCGCGGAGGAATCGTGCCTCTGAGCGGCGCGCGGCTGAGTGATGTCACGACCGTTACGCCGGCCGCGGTGCTTGCCGGCGCTCTGGCTGCCGCCGAGGTGTTCGCGATGCTACGTGGAGAGGTCGAGGCGGGGCACCGCAACCTCGGCCTGTCGCTTTGGCGCCCCGACCGCTCCCACGACTGGACCGTAGCCGCCGGAGACGGTCCGGCCCTCGCTGCTCTGCCCAATCACCTCTGGATCCTCGGCCTCGGGCATCTTGGCCAGGCGTTTCTCTGGACCCTGATGCTCTGCCCGTATTCGGATCGGGCGGCGGTGCGGCTCGTCCTGCAGGATACCGACGAGGTGACCGGCTCGACGGACAGCACGTCGATCCTGACTCAGGAGGGGATGCTCGGTAGGCGGAAGACGCGTGCCGTTGCCGACGTTCTCGATCAGCAAGGCTTCAACACCGTGCTCGTGGAACGTCCGTTCGACGGCGGCTTTCGGCGGCGGTCCGAGGACGACCCAGCCGTACTGGTCTGCGGCGTGGACAACGCGCTTGCCAGATCGCAGGTTGAGATGCCGGGTTTCCCCTTCGTCGTCGAGGCCGGCATCGGCGCCAGCGCCCAGGACTTCAGGGCGCTCAGGGTCCACACGTTCCCGTCGCCGAAGTCCGCCGCCGAGATGTGGGGACAGGGTGCTCACGCACGAGGCGCGGCCGACCTCTCCCGGCCGGGGTATCGCCGCCTTTCGGATGCCGGCAGTGACATCTGCGGCCTGACGAGGTTGGCCGAGACGGCCGTGGGGGCACCTTTCGTCGGGGCGGTGGCCGGGTGCCTGATGCTTGCGCAGGTGTTGCGGGTGCTTGCCGGCGATTTCCCCGACACCCTAATTGATCTCGACCTCCGTTCTATCAGGTCGAGGCGAGCCGTCACTAACGGCAGGCTCACGCTCTTCAATCCGGGCTTCCAGCCGGCCGCCTAGATGTCGAGGGGGCTTTTCCCCTCGACATCTCTCATCATGAATTAACTATAATCTTGGGGGAAATCCTGGTCTCGACGCGGGACAGCTTGAACCTTCGTCCGTTTACCTGCATTTAAGATCCCATGTTCGCGCAGATCAAATGCACGGCGCTCCGGGTGGGGATCCCCGCACCGGCCCACGCCGATTCCTCCTCCCGCGGATAACCGCGCACTTCATCGTGCGTGACCGGGAGACCTTTGAAGGTTTGCTCCCGATGACCACCACCCTCCGAAAATCGGCTGCCATCCCGGCTTGGGCACGACCCGGCCGCGATCCGTCACGGGCGCTCGCCCGCCTTTCCGATACCCGCTGAGGGCTGACCCGCCGCCACGGAGCGCGGCCGGCTGCCCCTGCGCGGAGGCAGCCATGATCCGTAATCTCAAGAATACCGATCCCGAAGACATGCCGGCCGACGAGTTCCTCGGCCTGAACCACGAACCCGCGGGCACCGCCCTCCAACGGGCCGGATCCAGCCTGGCCCTTCTCGGGCAACTCCTCCTGGAGGAGGCGATGACGCCGGAGATCCGGCGCCGCGTAATTGGCGAGCGCGGCATAGCCGTGCTGGTGGAAGCGCCTTCAATGGCGTGGGTGCCGTATCTTCGCCGCGCCCTCGCGCAGACAGGCACCTGGGGTCTCATCGAGGGGCGCGACGGATCCTATCGGGCCGGGCGGAAGCCAACGGACGGCGTTGCGGAGCTGGTCGAGTCTGTCGCCGCGGGACAGCGGGTGGCAGTGGTCTGCCACGCCCCCGAAGCCCATGTCCCGCCGGCTTTCATCGTGGCCGCCGACCTCCGCCTCAGGATCGGTGGTCCCACCGCCGCACTGGTCTCGGCCGCCATCTGCGCGCTGACGGGGAAGACGCCGAGGAGGATGCCAGCCGCGGTCGAGGGCTTGGACCTGCCCGATCTGGCCACAGCACTCCGTTCGGGCGCGGGCGGGGCTGCGGGCTGCGTCAGACGCCTCGAACGGGCTGTAGCCGCTCGCGCGATGTCTTCGGCCCCCCTCCGGGAGGTGCCCCAAATACATGACCTGCATGGCATGGGCGAGGCCGGCGTGTTCGCCCGCCGCCTGGTCGAGGACCACCGCTCGATGCCGGCGGAGGCCTTCTGGCGCGAGGCGGACCGCTGCTGCGTGGTTGCGGGCGAGCCCGGTCTGGGCAAGACCTCCCTCGTGCACAGCCTCGCGCGTAGCACCGGCCTGCCCCTGATCGAGACCTCGGTCGCGGCGTGGTTCGAGGGCTCCTCCTACCTCGACAAGACCCTGGCGGCGATGGTCGAAGCCTTCTCGTCGGCACGGGCGCGTGGCGGATGCATCCTCTTCCTCGACGAGCTCGACGGCCTCCCCCATCGCGACGGCCGTGAGGACGACCGCAACGGCTCGTATTGGCGGCCGCTGCAGGCCGCCTACCTCCGCGAGTGCGAACTGACGGCGGCACCGGGCTCGCGCGTCATCCTGATCGGCGCCACCAACTACCCGGGCAGGCTCGACCCGGCCTTGCTGCGGCCCGGGCGCCTCGGCCGGGTGATCCGCGTGCCTCGCCCGGACGCAACCGCCCTTGAAGGCATCCTCCGGCAGCACCTGGGCAACGATCTCGACGGGGTCGACCTGTCGGGCGTCGCTCTGGCCGGGCTTGGCGCGACCGGCGCGGACGTGAGCGCATGGGTGAAGGGCGCGCGGAGAACGGCACGGGTCTCGGGTCGGCCCATGACGCTCGACGACCTGATGGACGAGGTGCTTCCGCCCGACGACCGCGGCGCGGACGACCTCTGGCGGTGCTCGGTCCACGAGGCGGCACATGCTTGCGTCGCTCATGCAGTCGGCGGCGACGTCAGGCGGATCAGCATCGTCGCGACGGCGCGGCGCGGCGGCTCGACGGTCGTCAGCCCCGCCGGCTCCCAGACGCTGGGCAAGGACGGCCTGACCGCGCTCGTCGTCACCGCCTTGGCCGGGCGCGCCGGCGAGGAGGCATTCGGGCTGGAGGCCTCGACCGGCGCGCACGACGACCTTGCGCACGCCACGAATTTGGCGGCGTCCGCCCGGGTCAGCTTCGGCCTTGGCGGGAGTCTGGTCCATCGCGCGCCGATGGACCGAGCGGCCACCCTCTTGGGCGATGCCGAGCTCCGGGCGGCGGTCGGGCGCGACCTGCGGCGGGCTTACCTCGTAGCACAGGAGCACGTCCGCACCCACCGGGTGGCGATTGAGGCGCTGGCCCGGCTGCTCCTGGCGGATCGAGTCGTCGATGGTGCCGACTTCGCGCGCCTTATGGTGGCCCACAACCGTGCGATGGAGGCCCGCCATGGATGAGGCCGTGATGGCGCTGCTGGAGACGCTCGTCGAGATCGAGCGCGAGCTCGGGCGGCAGGTGTTCGAGGGCGCGGTCGAGCGGGCGCGGGTCGCGGTCGCGGCGGAGGTCATGGTCGAGGCCGAGCGGCGGGCGCTGCGGCAGCGGCGCCGGCACCGGTGCGACGGCAACGTGATCGTGCTGCGGCCCGACCGCCCTGGCCCGTGCGCGGCGCCGGGTCGCGAAGGATCGCCGCAAGAATCGGATAGCTAATCCTAGGCGGAAACCCGAACGATGCCAATGACTTGGGCGGGCCGTCGATTCGACAGCCGGGACCGGGTGGTGCATGCTGGGCCTGCCCGGCAAGGGCGGGGACCGAGTCCCTGTCGCGCGGGCGCGCCGGGCGGGGCCATGCCCCGGCCGGACATCCGAAGGGCCCCGACGGTGGCGACCGCCGAGGCCCTTCTGAAAGACACGCACGGCCGCCTTTTCGACGAGACCGGCCGGAGCGTCCAGCGATCCGAGGGGCCCTAGGGCCCGACGAGGAATCTGGACGCTAGGCGATCGTCGGCGGGCCGTCAAACGCCCGCCGGCGCGAGCGGCGGGCCGGGCGGGAGGACCGCCCGGCCCGCATCCAGCGAGAACCAGGCGAGGACAGCACGATGACCGACACTGACAGGCGCGCCCGCAGCCGCGGGCGCGAACGGGAAGCCATGCCCGATGCCGGGCCGCTCCGGGACGCGAACGGCCCCGCTGCGGGCGACGGCGCGAGCCGGAAGGGCGGAAGGGTCCGGCCGGGCCGCGGCACGCGAACCGGGGGCCGGGACGCGCACGCAGCCGGCGGCGGGGCGGGCGGAGGCCCGACGCCGCGAACCGACGCAGCCTCAGCGGACGGCGGCGTTGGACCGGCCGTGCCGGGTATGGCGGCAGGTCGCGTCCGCTCCCCGGAACTGCAACGTGCGCTGCTGCAGGGGGGGCAGCTCCGCTTCGAGGCCGACCTCCACGCCGACGCGTACGTCCAGCCCGGTGCGGGCCACCGCAAGCGGCATTATGAGGACAGCCTGCGCACGCCGACGACCCCGGAGGTCGCCGCCTTCGTGGCCGCGATGGCGGACGACGAGGATGCCAGGCGCTGGTGCGTCCTGACGCTCGCGGGCGCGCTCAGGCCCGGGGTTGTCACGTCGGCGCGCCGCTGGCGGATCGACCCGGAGGCTGGTGCCCTCATCCATGAGGGCGGCCGGTATGCCACGGCGTGGCGCGGGCATCCGGCGACCGAGGTTCTCCTGCCGCCCTGCGCGCTGGCCGAGGCCGCGGCCTGGACGGACGAGCCTTGGCGCGGTCCCGAACCGGGGCGGTTCCGCCGGCGGTTCGAGCGGCACCGGCGGACGTCGGCCGCCCTGTTCGTCACCCCCTCCTCGTTCCGGCGCTTCGTGTTCGAGGAGCTCTGGCGTCGTGCCCCCGGGCTCGTCCCCCACGGCGTCGCGGCCTGGCTCGGCCTCCGCCGGCGGACCTGGAATCGCTTCCAGCCGCACTGCCGCGCCGACGTCGCCGCCGTCCTGCGGGCCGTGGACGACCTGGTGCGGGACCTCGACCGCCGGTCCGGGGGCACCCTGCTGCGCGCGGGACCTGGCGACGGTGAAAAAGCCGGCTGAGACCGCCTCGCCCGAACCCTGCCAAGCCCGCAATCAAGGATCACGACCATGTTCACGCTGATGGGCGCGACGCCCGCAATTTTCGCCTTCGAGAAGGTCTTCACCATCGCCGAGGCCGCCGACCGGCTCGGCATCTCTTTGAGCGAGGCCCATCACCACGTCGCCGACGGCTCGCTGTCGGCGTTCAAGGTAGGGCGCGGCAGCCTGCGCCGTCACCTGCGGGTGACGGACGATGACCTCGACCGGTTCGTCGCGGCCCGCAGGGTCGGACCGACGGTCCGGGCGCCGGATCGCCCGAGCCCCGGGCCGCGGGCCTCAGGCGCCGTCCCGGCGGCTGCCCGTCCCCTGGACGCTCCACGGCGCGCCCGCCGTGCCGCGCTTCCCGAGGGCCGGCCGGGGGCCTTCCTTGAGGCGCTGCGTGCCCGCGACGGGAGGGCCTGACCATGGTGGACGCGCAGAAGGCTAAGGCGGCCAAGAAGCGGAAGCGGGCCGAGCGCCCGCCGGGCGAGGAGATCCAGCGCGGCAAGTACGTCTACCTCGACCCGCGCAAGTCGCCGTTCTGGCAGATGGAATTCGACCTGTACGGGACCACCCACCGCAAGACGACGGAGTGCAGGGACCGGCGGAAGGCGGAGCGGTTCGCACGCGAGTACCGCGACGCCCGGATCGACGAGCATGTCCGCATCTACGGCAAGCGCGGCGTCCCGGACCGGGTGCGGGACGGGCGCCTCGACGAGGCCATCGACGTGTTCTGGGCGCGGGAGGCGCACAAGGACGCGGGCGCCGGAGACACGAAGACGCGTTTCATGACCCTCGTCGAGATCCTCAGGGCCGAAACCAGGCTGAGCGAGATCGACGACGAGCGGGTCTGGCGGCTGATCCGGACCCTGGAGGAACGCGGCCTCAGCGACGACCGCGTCGACACGCACGTGAAGACGCTGCGACGGCTCATGAACGATGCCGTCGCCGTCAGGAAGTTCCATCTCCCGGACATGCCGAACTGGCCGACGCTCACGCTCGCGGACGTCGCCCGCACGCGCGAACTCTCGCTGGACGAGGTCGATGCCGCGTTCGATGCCTGGCGGGCGGACACCACGCCGGCCGCCCGGTTCCTCCACGAGAGCGGCCTGCGGCTGACGAACGCCGTCGAGCTCCGGTGGGCCCAGGTCGACCTGGAACTGATGATGGTCACGGTCAAGGTGAAGGCGCCGAAGAGCCGGCGGCGCAAGCGGCGCCAGCTCGACGAGCGGCGGATCGTGCAGGAATTGCCGATCACGCCGGCCATGCACGAGATCCTGCTCGGCGAGATCGGGAAGCATCCCACGTCGGTCTTCACGTTCCGGTGCCAGCGAACCATGCGCGGGCGTTGCGGGACGCTGTTCGTGAAGGGCCGGTTCTACCCGCTCAAGGTGCCCGCCTTCAGGAAGCACTGGGCCGCGACGCGCGACGGGGTCGGATTGGTCGACGCGCGGCCGCACGACTTCCGCCGCACCCGGGGCAGCTTGGTGCTGCGCGCGACCGGCGACATCACCAAGGCGCAGAAGGTCCTGCACCACTCCCGGGTCGGCACCACCGCGCACCACTACGCCCGCGTGGCGCCCGCCGAGACGCTCGCGGCGATGGTCCAGGCCTCGGCGTTCGAGGCGGCGCAGCGCGCGCGGCGTCCGCGCCGCCCGGTTCCGGAGGCCGGTGCCTTGCAGGCGCCCGTGGTAGGGAATCCGGAGGAACTCCCGGACTCGCCGTCCGCGAAAGGGGTAACCCATTGGCACGCAACGGAAACGTCGTCACCGTCCGCCACCCCGTCCCTTTCCTGGGCGTCGCCGAACGATAATCTCTGCGGAGCGAAGGTACTCACCACAACCAACTGCGAAGAAACAGGTTTTCGCTCGTCAGATCCCGCAACGGCGCTTGTGCTCGCGGACTGCCAATTCCAGGCAAACGGACCGAAACCGACGGTTCACGAGGCAAATTCCCGAACTTTTCCCGGACTCCCGGGAGCCCTGGGCGACGTCGATGCGGGTGCACTGGAAGCCGGCTCGGTCGTCATCCATCAGGGGGTGAGGGGGCGCTTCCGGGAAGTCCGCCGGAAGGTCGCCTGCCGGCTCGACGAGGCGTTCGAGCCGACGCCGATGGAGCGTCTCCGCAAGGCCGGCCACACCTTCTGGGCATTCGAGCCGGAGGACGGGAGCGTCTCGGATCAGGTGGTCGTCGTCGGCGAGCGGCACCAGGTCGCCGTGCGCGGCGGCGCGGGCTGAGGCGAGGGCCGGCCCGCGGGGCGCGGGTCGGTTCCCAAAAGCCTGGGCGTGCGCGGGCCGACGTTCCTCGGATGCAGACAGGTTCGTGTAGCCGATCCTTCGGACCCGCGGCGCCGCCGCCGGGCCGCGGCGCACGAAAAAAGGTGGTTAATTCGGTCCGGCCAGGGGTGACAGGCGGGGTGCCACGTGGGGTACCATCGCGTCTCGCCGGCCCGGCTAAGTGCCTGGCCTGATTCAGGAAACCACCGGGCGGAAAGGCCTGGTGGAGCTGAGGGGACTGTTACCCCAGCCACAGCTAAGTCATTGAAATCGCAAATTTGCAATCCGTCTCTGTGACTTGCTGGGAAGCGAGCTGGGAATTGTATGGGATTTACCGCCTCCGAAACGCGTCGAGCAGCCGAAGAGGCGGCGGTGGTCGGGATCGGGCGTCTCCCATCCCCCCTGAGGCCGACGTAGCGCCCGTGTCCCGTGAGTGCCGTTCGACATGCGGACGACCCCGACGAACCGGGCGAGGCATCGGACACCGCTGTCCTCCTCCGTCGAACTGCCGCCCGCTATGCAATTGATTTTATCGCTGGTATAAACAGGCCCTCGTCGACCTCACGGCGACTTTCGGTCGTGTGGCCCAGAGGCGTTCAACGGCACGCAGCCTCGGCGCCTTGAAAGCTGTCGCCACCAAGGTCGCGTTAGCGTCGGATGAACGTCTTCGGCCGACAATCAGTCCCCGTGCCGAGACGAAGGCGGCCGCCTCGGGGCAGCATTCGCGGGACAGGGGTAGGGACTGCGCCCTGACGGCTCCTACCGCAGGGAGATCGAATTGGCGCGTACGCCTGACCCGAAGAAGGCCTACTTGGAACTCCACGGCGGCACCTGGCGCGTCACCGTCTCGGTCCCGATCCAGGTCCGGCGCGCGCTCGGCGCCACGAAGCTCGTGCACAACCTGGAGACGGACAGCCTCCGGGAGGCGAACGTCCTCAAGCGGAAGCACGTGGAGCGGTTCAAGCGCCGGATCGCCGAGGCCATGGAGGCGGTTGGCCGGCCCGGGCCGGACGACATGAAGGTCGCCGTCGAATTTTCCAAGGTCGCCGAGGAGCTCAAGCGGAACGGCAGCGCCGAGGATTGGGAGGAGTTTCGGGAGGCGGTCTACGAGCGCCACGCGGAGATCCGGTGGAAGGATGCTCGCTGGGTCAGGGTCGTGGATCCCGAGGAGGGCCCGACCGAGATCGAGGAGGCGCTTCCCGAACAGACCGAGAAGGCCATGCTCTTCTCGGCGGTTTCCTGGGGGCGGGCCACTCCCATCGACCTGATGCACGAGGATTATCGCAAGCAACTCTTCGTCAAGGATCGGACGCGGGCGGACGACGCCCGTGCCCTCCGTCTCCTGCAGGACTGGTGCAAGCGAGAGCGCGTCCCGGCGACGCTGCAGGAACTCGACGTAAGCCGGGCGCACGCCTTCGCCGACGCCTTGGTCGAGATGACCGGCCTCCACCACGTGACGCTCAACAAGTACATCGGCAGGCTCTCGGGCTACTGGCAGTGGATGGTGCCCAGGACGAAGGCCGTGCCTGGAAACGTGTTCGCCAACGTTCGGGTCAAGGGGCCGAAGGCCAAGCACGATCAGAAGGAGCGGCCGTTCACCGACCGGGAACTCGCGGACCTGTTGCGCGGGCCGGCGCCGCCGAAGCTGCGCGACCTGATGCTGATCGGCGCCCTCACCGGCGCCCGGCTCGACGCCATCGTCGACCTGAAGGTCCGGGACACCGCGCATAACTGCTTCCTGTTCAAGCCGCAGAAGCAGGAGGCGTCGGCGCGCTTCGTCCCCATCCATGCGGACCTCGCCGAGGTCGTTTCTCGACGGACGGCGGGGAAGAAGCCGGAGGACGACCTTTTCCCGGAATGGCCCCCCGTCAAGAAGGTCGGCTCGATGCGTGAGCGCAGCTTCAAGGCGTCGAACCGGTTCACGGAGTATCGCCGCAGCGTCGGCGTCGACGAGGTCGTCGCCGGCAAGCGGCGGTCCCTTGTCAACTTCCATTCCTTCCGACGCTGGTTCAGCAGCCGCATGGAGCAGGCCGGCGTACCGGGCGAGATGATCTCCGCCATCGTCGGGCACAAACGCAGCAGCATCACCCTCGACGTGTACAGCGAGGGGCCGCACATGCGCTCCGCGCGGCGCGCCATCGCGAAGCTCAAGCTGCCGCCGCTCGACGGCAGCCCGATCCGCGAGGAGATGATCCTCAGGCCACGCGCGCCGCTCGACTAGGCTTCCGGAAGGCCCGTCGTCACTCGCGAGGAGTCCCCGTCCTCCGGATCGGCGCAGCCGGGCATGGCACGCTTACGCCGGTTCGTGGGCCGTCACGTGAGAGCGGCCTTCTTCGTCGCGCGCGCCAGCCGCGCCGTCGCGCGCCGAACTTCCGCGCCTCGATGAGACGCGGTTTCCGACGGACGGGGCATGGTTCCCCAAGCCGCGTCGCGAAAGCCTCCGGTAACCCTGATCGCCATTTCGCGCTGGGCCCGCGCGACGGCCACTTGTCCGATAGATTATATCTCTGGTATAATTTCCTTGCAGTCGAAAGACGAGGTCGCACGTGTTTTAACGGAGGTCACGATGGTCGTGGGGTTCTTTTCTGACGATGGTTCCGCGCTGTACGCCGCCTTGCTCGTCAGCTGTGGCTTGGCATGCGTGGACCGGGGCATGACGGTCATCGAAGGGGCAGAGATCGGAAGGCCGTCGCTCGAACCGTCGATCAAGGATTCCGCCGCCATCCGAACGGAGCTCGTTGCCGCACTCATTGCGGCCAGGGCCGACGAGAGCCGCGACGTCGCCTTCGCCGCGCCGCTCGACCTCCTTCACGACTGCAGCGTCGCGGCCCACCTCGACGTGGCCGTGGTATCCGGCGGGGATCCCATGCAGGCGCGGCGTGCCGAGAGGGCCGCCGGCTATGCGGCCGTCGGCCGGATGGTTCCCGAGGCGGGACGCCCGGAACCGGATCGGCCCGTCTCGGGCCGTCCCTGGACGCTGCAATTCGGCCCGTGGCGGCGGCCTGTCCGAGCTGCACGGTACCGGACATGGCGGCAGGGGCGTGGCGCCTTGCCGGCCGCGAGGACGTTGCCGGTCGAGATCCCGTTGCCCGGGCGGTCGGTGAAGGCGGCCATGGAACGGGGACTTCCGACCCTTGAGGCCCTTCGCATCGGCATCCTCCTGGCGGCAACCTTGGAGGTTGCCGCATCGGATCCGGATGCCACGACAATCGAGCCGGCGACGATGGCCGACCTGATGTTCCCCGCTTCTCATCCGACGGACCAAGCGTTGGCCGAGCGCTTGACCGGGCTGGCGGACCGCTTGGAAGACATCGAGCGGACCCTGGCAGACGAACACGGCCCTTCCTCGCTCTTCCCGAGGGGGTGGACACGTCAACGCAGGCGGGATGGACGGCCGAGCCGCACCGGCGTTGCCGGGTGGGCGCAGGAGGTACGGCCGGGAAGCGACGTCTCCGCCTGCGGCAGGTAACGCCGCGCGCCTGCGCAGGCCAAGCACGGGGCGGCGCCGCGAAGCGGCCGCGGGGCCTTCCAGCCGGGCTCGGTCATGGGTGCGTGTTCCCGGGGGCGCAACCCGGTGCGGGCGACGGCGCCCCACCACGCCGGTAATGGCATGACCTGGTCGGAGCATCGCGTTCGGGTTTAACCCGGGAGGGCCAACGGCGCGGCGGATCTCAGTGGGTCAAGAGAGGCAAGGGGGCCGGTGCGTCTCGCCCCATCCCTGACGGCTTTCACCTCGTGCGGGGCTCAATCAAGCTCCCGGCGACGTCGCAGGGGCGATCCTGAAGCCTCGTCCGCCACAAACTTAGGCCACGTCTCGCTCGAACGGCAGTGACGGTTCGCATCGGATCGCGGCTGACGAGGGTGCCGTGCCTGAACGGGAGCCAGCACGGGGTCTAGGACGCCGTTCGAACGCCTGGACTTCCGGTTTCCCGTGGCTCGCCTCGGAGGCCGTGGCGCACAGGGTTTGAAGGATCGCCTCGTTGATCCTTATCGAGCCGCTACGCGGCTCGTTTCGGATAAGCCATTGTAAGTTATGTGATTTTTTCAGATCCATGTATTCGTCCGAGAAGGATAGCGTATTAAATCCTTTCAAGACGAAAGACCGACGATATTCCGGCTCGAAAGAAAGCATATGGGCCGGGATGCCCGTCAAGGATCGGGCGCGTGCCAAGTATAAGGCGGGCATCGGGCTTGACTCTGCGGGCGGTCGGTGCCCTACAAGGCTCCGCCCGGGTCGCGTCGGCCCGCGTTGATAAGGAGTAGGGAGATGACCGTGTCGGATCCGCCATTCCGCAGGTAGGCGTGTGCGGGTAGCCGCCCGCACACGCCACCATGCGATCCATCGACCGGGGTGTACCCTGACGAAACCGAGTGCACCCCGGCCGGCAACCCTAACCGCCGATGGCGGACATGGGCGCCTTGGCGCGTGGACGATCGATTCGCATCTCCCGACGCCATTGGCAAGAGTCCCGTTCCGCTTCGGCCTGAGCGACGTCGCAAGCTGCCCGGCATGAGCCGCTGGCCCGTCGCCATTGCGGAGCTGTCATTGAATACGAAACATCATTCGGATGCCGCGCCCGCGGGACGGGAGTGGTCCCCCGCCGTGCCAGAAGCGGCGGACAAGGCGAGGGCCGATACGGCCGAACTTCTCTACCCGCCGACGAGGATCGCCGGTGGCAACGTCGTTGTCGCCGGTCTCGCATACCGGTCCGACGAGTGGGACGCCTTCCTGGAAGATGAGGAGGTCGATGGGGGCACCGACCTGGCTGCCGCAGTCGATCCCCGGGACCTTCGCGAGATCGACGCGGCGGTCGCGGGGCGCACCTTCCGACTCTCGGCCGTAGACCGGGAACTTGCGATGGCTACGTCCCTGGCGGTCCAGCTCGGCCTCTTTGGACCGCCATCGCTCAAGGTCCTCCCACCGCCGGCGAAGCAGAAAGGCTTGACCGGGAACCGGGCGCGCCGCGCGCCCGAGCGGCCGTGGGTACACACCCTCGGTTGCCCGCAGTCCCGAAATCCCTGGCGCTAACAACGCGGCGGGAGGGGGCTTGCGTCGCCTCCTCCCGCACGCAGCCAACCGAATTCGAGGCGTGCGACGCCCCGGCCCGTCCGAACGACGGAGGCGCCAATCGACGGCCGTAGGAGTATCGCGTTCATCGGGACCTCGCGAGGATGGCCGGCAGCAGCTTGCGGAGACACAAATGCCCTGCACGACGGCGCCGCCCTGAATGGACGGGTGCGGCTTCGTTGGAGCTCGCCCAGGAGGCAGTCAGGCTGGCGAGACGCCACATGCCGACCACGCCCGAGGGGGCGCGAGGCCGGATGTGAGCAAACCGGTCATCTACGCATCGGCCTCCTGCACCGCCATCGGCTTCGAGACCGCCGAGGGCATGAGACGGAACAGCAGCATGCCGACGATCATGCCGGCTACGAAGGTTGCCGCTGGGCGCGGCGCCACCATGAGGATGGTCAGGGCGGGCCCGGGGCACAGGCCGACCAAACCCCACGCCAAACCGAAGACGGGAGCGCCGACGATCAACCGTGGGTCGACCTTACGTCGGTCCGGGATCTCCGGCCGGGGCGCGAGTAACGGCCGACGCGTCGCTACGCGAGGAGGTAGCCGACGGCCGAGACCGCCACGGCACCCGCCATGACGAGGGCGAGGCTCGGGTCGCATGCCGGAGACGAGGAGGCCGAGCCCGACCGGCGCCCAGGGCGCACGCCGTTGCATTGCGTGCGGGCGGCTTACGGGTGTCGAAGAGGCGTCTAGGCCGGTATCCGGCCGTCCGGCGTGTATCGATTGATGGCCTGGGGAAGCTCCCTGGACAGGCGGGAGAGAAGCTCCGCGCGGGACAGCCCGGTGCGCTGGGTCAGTGTCGCGAGTATGTCGGGTCCGATGGCTTGCTCCAAGTGCTGGGCCGGCAGTTCCTGGTTCGGGCCCTGGCTGACCCAGGACTGCGCGGCCGCCCCGTGGCCGGCCTGCTGGAAGCGCTGAAGCATCTCGCCCAAGCCGCTGTTGAGGAAGCCGCCCGGTTCCTGGCCGCGCCGGTCGCCCAACAGGCCGCCGAGAAGGCCACCCAGCCCGCCACCGGAGGCATCGGCCACGGCGCCGGGACCGGTGGGTGCAGGGGCCGACTGGCCAGCGCCTCCGAGCAGTTCGGCAAGCTTGTCCCGGTTCTGGTAGCCGGCCAGGGCGAGGAGGCCAAGCAGCGCCGTCATCGAGGGGTACCCGTCGCTCATGGGTCGTCTCCGGCTTATGGCGGACGGGTGTGGCCATCCGCCGATGGCGGTCGGAATAGGAAACGCGCCCAGGCGCCATTGCGATGCATCTCCTGCCACCCCTCCATCAGGGACGAGGGTAGTAGGTCGCATCGGGTGCAGCCACCGGATGGTATTCGGAGCGAAGCACGAGCGGCGGTCCGGGGGGAGACAGCCGCGTGCGGTGACATTATATTAGGAACACCTAAATAAGCTGAGCCTGACACCCTGGATACGGACCGATGGACGTCGCGACGCCGACCGACCTGATGCGCCTGCAGGACAAGGCAGCCGACGCGGCCCGCCTGCTCCGCCTCCTCGCCAACGAAAAGCGGTTGCTGATCCTGTGCCTGCTGGTCGCCCGCGGCGAGATGGACGTGACCAGCCTCGCCGGGGAGGTCGAGCTCAGCCAGTCGGCCCTGTCGCAGCACCTCGCCAAGCTGCGCGAGGACGGGCTGGTCGCGTTCCGGCGCGAGAGCCAGACGATCCATTACCGCCTTGAGGATCCCCGAGCCGCGCGGGTGCTGGAGACCCTGAAGGACATCTTCTGCCCGGAGCTCGGCTGACCGGTCTCAGTCCGGAACGATCTCCGCCTCAAGCCCCGGGCGATCCGTCCGGTTGCGCAGCCGCAGGCTCAGGCCGCTCCGGCGGGACGCCATGTCGGCAATGGTGAGGCCGAGGCCGCTACCCGTCGCGCTCTTGTGGCGCCCTCGGAAGAAGCGCGTCGTGACGAGGGGCAGTTCGTCTTCCGGGATGCCCGGTCCCTCGTCGCGAACGACGATGCCCCCGCCATCCGGCAGTGGGCCCCAAGCCACAGTGCCGGTCACCATGTGCTGCACGGCGTTCTCGTGCAGGTTCCGGACGGCGAGGCGCAAGCCCTCAGGATCGGCCCGAAGGGTATAGCCGCGCAAGCCCGGATCGATCTGCGTTCGAACCCCGGGAGGGGGCCGCATGCCCTCCACGGTCTCCGTCACCAGCGCGCCGACGTCGACCTCCGCCAGGGACGGCGTTTCCCCTGCGGCGTCGAGCCGGGCGGCGTCGAGCAACTGGCGGACGAGGCGTGTGGTCCGGTCGACGGCGGACAGGATCTGGCGCAGCGCCGCCTTCGCCACGTCCGGGTCGGTGGCGGCGATGGCAACCTGGGCCTGGACCTTGAGGCCGGCGAGCGGGGTGCGCAGCTCGTGCGCGGCGAACGCCGTCAGCTCCCGTTCGTGCCGTCGCGCGGATTCGACCTTGAGGAACAGCCCGTTGAGGGCGTCGGCCAGGGGGCGCACCTCAGCGGGCGCGCGGCTCGCGTCGATGGCGCTCATGTCGTCCGCGTCGCGACCCGCGAGGTCGCGCGCCATCAGCCGTAAGGGTCGCAGGCCCCTTCCGAGGCTCGCCCAGATCAGCATTCCCAGCAGCGGCACCACGAGCAGCGCGGGCGTGACCAAGCCCATGATGAGGTCGGTAACGAGGCGCTCACGGAGGCCGAGGCGGTCGGCGACCATCACGCGAACGCCCTTGTCGGCGTCCTCCACCGTGAAGACACGCCAGGTCTCGCCGTCGACCTCGCGCTGCGAGAACCCGGCAGGCGCGTCGGTCAGGCGTCGCTCCGGGGCGCCGCTCGACCGCGCGACCATGCGCCCGTCGAGCGACCAGATCTGACAGGAGAGTTGACGCTCGTAGGCGGTCTGCGCCGGGATGGTGCCGATCGCCCCGTCCGGTCCCGGGCCGCCGACCGCGCCCACCAGGGAACTGACCATGCGGGCCGCTTCCTGCAGGCGGTTGTCGAGGACCTGCTCCACCTCGCGCTTCGAGCCGAGATAGATCCAGGCGACCGCGCTGAGCCAGATCAGGCCGGTCGCGAGGAGCAGGATGGCGAAGAGCCTGACGCGCAACGACCTCATGTCAGGGCCCTCATGCGGTAGCCGAGGCCGCGCACCGTCTCGATGGCGTGCCGGCCGATCTTGGCGCGCAGGTTGTGCACGTGGACCTCGACCGCGTTGCTCTCGACCTCTTCCTGCCAGCCGTAGAGGCGCTCCTCCAACTCGGCCTTCGAGCGAAGCACGTCGGGGCGCTCCATCAGCGCCGCCAGCACCATGACCTCGCGCCGGGAGACGGTGACGGGTGCCCCGTCGACGGTGACGGCGAGGCTGCCGGGATCGAGCCGGATGGCGCCGTGTTCCAAGATCGCGGCGGCCCGCCCCGAAGCCCGCCGGACGACGGCGCGGATGCGGGCCGAGAGCTCGTCAAGGTCGAAGGGCTTGCCGAGGTAGTCGTCGGCGCCCCCGTCGAGCCCGGCGATCCGGTCGGCGACCGCGTCACGGGCCGTCAGCAGGACGACCGGCGTCCGGTCGTTCCGGCGGCGCAGCCCCCGCAGCACGTCGAGGCCGGAGCCGTCGGGCAGCATCAGGTCGAGCACGATGGCCGAGAACGCGCTCGTGGCCAGCGCCGCCTCGGCGTCGGCGCAGGTCGCGACGCAATCGACCGTCGCCCCGCCCAGGCCCAAGCCAGCCCGGAGCCCGTCCGACAGGATGGTGTCGTCCTCGACGACGAGGATGCGCATGCGTGTCTCCCTTCGCGGCCCCATTCTCCGGGCCTGGCTTAAGCCTGGCTTAAGCTGCGTTTCCGACCCGCGGCGGGCCGATCCGAGCCCGGACCCCGCCCATGCCGAACGTTTTTACCCACCTGATCCTCGCTGCCCTGCTCTGGAGCGGCTCCTCGCTGTGGTCGCCGGGGCAGTGCCGCGAGCCCGGTGCGCAGCCGACGCCCTTCACCGTCGATGCGGCTCGTGACCCTGACCTCTCGTTGCGCCTGCGATGGACCATCGCTCCCGGCACCTACCTCTACCGGGACAAGATCGCCGCCGCCGACGCGAGCGGTCGGGAGCTTCCCGTCAGCACCCAGCCCGGCGAGACCAAGGACGACCCCAACTTCGGGCCGACGGAAGTCTATCACGGCGCGACGGAGGCCACCGTGCCGGGCGCGGCTCTCGCGGGGGTGCGCGAGGTGCGCGTCACCTATCAGGGGTGTGCCGAGAAGGGTATCTGCTACCCGCCGATCAACAAGGTCATCGAGGTCCCGGCGCCAGGTCTGCAGGCGACCACGAACGCCGCGACGCCGGCCGAGGACGCGTCGCCCGAGCCCGAGAGCGGCCTGCTCTCGGGCCATCTCGCGGGCGTTTTGGCGACCTTCCTCGGGCTCGGCCTGCTCCTGGCCTTCACCCCGTGCGTGCTCCCGATGGTCCCGGTACTGGCCGGCATGCTGGCCCGCTCCGGGGAGCGGCTCTCGGCCGGCCGCGGTTTCGTCCTGTCCGGCAGCTACGTGCTCGCGATGGCGCTGGCCTACGGTACGCTCGGCGTGGCGGCGGCGTGGTCCGGCCGCAACCTCCAGGTCGCGCTCCAGACTCCCGTCGCGCTCGGGCTGCTCGCGGCGGCCTTCGTCGCCCTGGCGCTGTCGATGTTCGGGGCCTTCGACCTGGCGCTGCCGGCCGGCGCCGCCAGCCGCCTGTCTCGCCTGAGCGGGCGCAGGTTCGGCACGCTCGGCGGCGCCGCCGTCATGGGCTTCACCTCCGCCTTGATCGTCGGGCCCTGCGTGACGCCGCCGCTCGCCGCCGCCCTTCTCTACGTCGCCCAGACGGGCGACATCGCGCGCGGCGCCACCGCCCTGTTCGCGCTCGGCCTCGGCATGGGCCTTCCGCTGGTCGCGTTCGGCACGTTCGGTGCAGGGATACTGCCGAGGTCGGGCCCGTGGCTGGTCGCCGCCAAACAGGGCTTCGGCGTGGTCTTCCTCGCGTTGGCCATCACCATGGTCTCCCGCCTCTTGCCGTCCGAGGTCACCCTCGTGCTCTGGGGCGTGCTGGCGATCGGCATCGGCGTGTTCGTCGGGGCGTTCGACGTCGTGACGGCGGGGGTCGCGGGCCGGCTGGGCAAGGGCGCCGGTATCGTTGCCGTGACCTACGGCTGCGCCCTCGTCGTCGGCGCCGCGAGCGGCGGGACCGACCCGCTCCGACCGCTCGCAGGCTTCGGCCGGTCGCGGGCGGTCCACGTCGATGAAGGCCGGACGGTCTCCTCCGTCCCAGCGTTCGAGGCCGCCCTCGCGGCGGCCCGTGCCGCGGGCAAGCCGGTGCTCGTCGAGTTCGCCGCCGACTGGTGCACCGTCTGCAAGACGAACGAACGGACGGTCCTGGCCGACGCCGGCATCCGGGCGAAGCTGAAGGCCGTCGCGGTCATCCGCGCCGACGTCACCCGCGACGACGACGCCACCCGCGCCCTGATGCGGCGCTTCGAGGTCGTCGGACCACCGACCCTCATCCTGATGCGTCCCGACGGCGGCGAGGTCCGAGAGGCCCGCATCGAGGGCGAGCTCACGGTCGAGGACCTGACGCGCCGCCTCGCCCTCGTCGGCGCCTGAGCCACCCCCTTTCGGCAAACCGACTTTCACGGAGACCACCATGGACCGCAGGACCCTGCTCGCCCTTCTGCCCGCCGTCGCGCTGGCGCCCGCGCTGCTCTCGCTGGCGCCACCGACCGAGGAAGCCTTCGCCCAGGGCGTCGACCCGAACGCCATCCTCAACGACCCCGAGGCGCCGATCTCGGGCAACCCGAAGGGCGACCTGACCATCGTCGCCTTCCTCGATTACAACTGCCCCTTCTGCAAGAAGGCCGAGCCCGACCTCACCCGTCTGGTGAAGGCGGACGGGCGCATCCGCCTCGTCCACAAGGACTGGCCAATCCTCGGCGACGCCTCCGTCTACGGCGCCCAGCTCGCCCTCGCGGCGAAGTATCAGGGCCGCTACGACGCCGTGCACCGGGCGCTCATGGCGATCCCGGGTCGCAAGATTCCCAAGGAGCGGATGCTGGAGGCGGTGGCCGCCTCGGGCGTCGACATGGCTCGTCTGGAAGAGGACCGGAAGGCGCACGAAGGCGAGATAGCGGCGCTGCTCCAGCGCAACCTCGACCAGGCCGACGCCCTCGGCCTGCAGGGGACCCCGGTCTTCCTGATCGGCCAGCTGAAGGTCGCGGCGGCGCTCGATTACGACGGTTTCAGGCAGGCGGTCGCACAAGCCCGCGCGCGGGGACGCTCGTGATGTGGCGGGCCCTCCATCTGCCGGCGCTGATCGCCCTCGCCTCGGCGCTCGGCGCCTGCTCGACCTCGCAGGGGGCGCCGGCCCCCGTCGCGGAGGCCCGGCCGCAGATCGCCCCGGAAGTCCTGCGCCGGTACGCCGCCGTCACGGACGAGCCCTTCCCGGTCGAGGCGGTCGACCCGCGCGACCTCAAGGCGCGCAACGTCCGCCAATTGGTCGACTACCCGACGAAGGAGCCGCCCGGCACCCTCGTAGTCGATCCCTACAGGCGCTTCCTCTACCTCGTCATGGAGGGCGGCAAGGCGATGCGCTACGCGGTCGGGGTGGGCAAGGCCGGCTTCGAGTTCACCGGCGAGGCGACCGTCGCCCGCAAGGCGTCTTGGCCACGCTGGACGCCGACGCCCGACATGCTCCGGCGTGATCCGGAGCGGAACGGGCGCTGGGCCGGCGGGATGCCGGGCGGCGAGAGGAACCCGCTCGGCGCCAGGGCGCTGTACCTGTTCAAGGACGGGAAGGACACGCTCTACCGCATCCACGGCACGACGGAGCCCTGGAGCATCGGCGAGGCGGTGTCCTCAGGTTGCATCCGCATGCTGAACCAGGACGTGATCGACCTGCACCGGCGCGTCCCCACCGGCACGAAGGTGGTGGTGCTCGGGTCCCGAGGCACCGTCCACGCCGCACGGCCAAAAGCGCCGGAGACGACGGGCAGCGTCGGGAACGGCGCATCCGCCAGACCGAAGCCGGACGACGGCCTCGATCATGCGGGGCTCGACAACCTATCGCGCAGCGCGTCGGAAGCACCGGAGTCTCCGGCCTACGACGGGGAGGCGGACGATGACGGTCTTTAGGAGCCTGATGATCGCGGTCGTTCTTGCGACCCTGGGCGTAGGGGCGGCCCATGCCGGCTCGGAAGCGCCGGCCAGGTACTACGCAGACCAGAAGGTGGTCTACCATAACGACGGCGGCCCCGACGGAGCCACCTACTTCAAGCGCCTGCTCGGCAACCTGCGCAATCACGTCAAGGCCGTGGGCAAGTCCCACGTCGAGATCCGCGTGGTGAGTCACGGCGACGGTGTCGCGCTCTTCCAGTCGGCCGCGAGCGACAAGGAGGTCGCCGCCCGCATCGAGGCGCTCAAGGTGATGGGCGTTCGGTTCCTCGTCTGCGGCCATACCCTGCGCGAGCGGAAGATCGACCGTGATACGCTCTACGGCGTCACCGAGGACGATGTCGTGCCGAGCGGCGCCGCCGAACTGGCGCGGCTGCAGGGCATGGGGTTCGCCTACATCCATCCCTGAACTGGTCGAACGGGAGACGGCGAGCCTCCCGTCGGCATCGACGCCACGCCATCAATGGCGTCCGCCCGAAGGCGAAGGCGCCCGTGCGCCACCGCACCCCCTCTGCGCGTCCCAGTCCAGGCCGTCGGTTTTACGCTTGCCATTACATTAGATGATGCTAAATAAGCTTCATCTAATGTTCATGGCTTGGCAGGGGAGGACGTCCCTTGCAGCCAGCCGGGCATCCCCCGGACCACCGCCTGGGAGCGACCACCATGGATGGCTTCACGCCTGTCAGCGCCCTCGCCGGCGGTGCCTTGATCGGCACCTCCGCGGCCCTGTTCCTGCTCCTCAACGGACGGATCGCCGGCATCAGCGGCATTCTCGGCGGCCTCCTAACCCCGCCGTCTCGCGAGACCGGCTGGCGCGCCGCCTTCGTAGCAGGACTCGTCCTGGCGCCGTTCGCCTACGCTGGCCTGGGTGGCAGCCTGCCGCCGGTGACGGTGGATGCCTCGTTCCCGCTGCTCGCCGTCGCCGGCCTGCTGGTCGGGTTCGGATCGCGCCTCGGTGCCGGCTGCACGAGCGGCCACGGGGTCTGCGGCATCGGCCGTGGCTCGCCCCGCTCCGTGGTCGCCACCGGCACCTTCATGGCCGTCGCCATCCTGACCGTCCTCGTCGTGCGCCATCTCGTCGGAGCCTGAGCCATGGCCAAGACCGCCTCCGCCTTCGCTGTCGGCCTCCTGTTCGGGCTCGGCCTCCTCGTCTCCGGCATGGCCGACCCGGCCAAGGTCCTCGCCTTCCTCGACGTGACCGGGCGCTGGGACCCGAGCCTCGCCTTCGTAATGGCTGGCGCCGTCGCGGTCTCGGCGACGGGCTATCTCGTGGCGCGGCGCCGGGGGCGGCCGTTGCTCGCCTCCCGGCTTGAGATCCCGAACCGGCGCGACCTCGACCCGCGCCTGATCGCCGGCGCCGCGGTGTTCGGTCTCGGCTGGGGCCTCGCCGGCCTGTGCCCGGGGCCCGCGCTCACCCTGCTGACGGTCGCACCGGCGCAGGCGGTGACCTTCGTCGTCGCCATGGTCATCGGGATGCTGGCGTTTCGCCTTCTCCCGGCGGCAGCCCCGAAGCCGGCGGTCCAGGGAGCCGACGCATGACGCCCGGCCTGCTGACATCCGGCCTAGCCGCCGGCTCGGGCGGGGTCGTCGGCGTGATCCTCGGTCTCGTCGGCGGGGGCGGCTCGATCCTGGCCGTCCCGCTCCTGACCTACGTCGTCGGCGTGTCCTCGCCACATGTGGCGATCGGCACCAGCGCCTTGGCGGTGTCGGTCAGCGCGGCCGGCAACCTCGTCCCGCAATGGCGGGCCGGGAACGTGAAGTGGCGATGCGCGGCGGCGTTCTCGGTCGCCGGCGTCCTCGGCGCGCTGGCCGGCTCGGTCGCTGCGAAGGCGGTCGACGGGCAGAGCCTCCTGGCCCTGTTCGGGGTCGTGATGCTGGTGGTCGGGAGCCTGATGCTGCGCAAGCGGCGCGGCGACGGCGACCCGGAGGTGCGCCTGACCATGGCCAACGCCCCGGTACTCCTGCCCTGGCTGCTCGGCATCGGGTTCGCGGTCGGCCTGTTCTCCGGCTTCTTCGGCATCGGCGGGGGATTCCTCATCGTGCCGGGCCTGATGCTGGCGACGTCGATGCCGCTGCCGATGGCCATCGGCACCTCGCTGGTCGCGGTCAGCGCCTTCGGGGCGGCGACCGCGGCGAGCTACGCCGCCTCCGGCCTGATCGACTGGCCGTTGGCCGGCTTGTTCATCCTGGGGGGCGTGCTCGGTGGCCTCGCCGGCACGCGCTTCGGTCAGCGGCTCGCCGGGCGCAAGCGCGCCCTGACCGTCACCTTCGCCGGCCTCGTCATCCTGGTCGGTCTCTACGTCGTCGCCCGCGGGGCCCTGCCGCTCCTCGGGGCCAACACCTGAACCCGGAAAAGGAGGCGTTTCATGTCGGACCAGACCATCGAAGCCCTGCGCGGGCATCCCATCGTGACCGGCTTCCATGACGAGCCGACCGGCAGCATCCAGTACGTCGTCGCCGATCCCGGGACGAAGCGCTGCGCCATCATCGACCCGGTGCTCGACTTCGACCCGAAGTCCGGCGCGACCGCGACCCGGTCCGCCGACGCCCTGCTCGCCCACATCGAGCGCGAGGGCTACGAACTGGAGTGGATCCTCGACACCCACCCGCACGCCGACCACTTTTCGGCGGCCGGCTACCTGCACGACAAGACCGGCGTCCCGACCGCCATAGGCGAGAAGGTCGTCGACGTGCAGCGGCTCTGGAAAGGGCTCTACAACCTGCCCGACACGTTCCGGACGGACGGTTCGCAGTGGGACCGGCTGTTCGCTGACGGCGAGCGCTTCCGGATCGGCGACCTCGACGTCGAGGTGCTGTTCACGCCGGGCCACACCCTGGCCTCCATCGCCTATCGGGTCGGCGACGCCGCCTTCATCCACGACACGCTGTTCATGCCCGACAGCGGCTCGGCGCGGGCCGACTTTCCGGGCGGCAGCGCGCACGCGCTCTGGCGCAGCATCCAGCGCATCATGGCGCTGCCGGACGACACGCGGCTGTTCACCGGGCACGATTACCGTCCGGACGGGCGCGAGGCGGCCTGGGAGAGCACGGTGGCCCGGCAGCGGGCCGAGAACCCGCACCTCGTCGAGACCCCGACCGAGGAGGCGTTCGTCCGCATGCGCGAGGCACGCGACCGCGAACTGCCGATGCCCAAGCTGATCCTGCATTCCCTGCAGGTGAACATCCGAGGCGGCCGCCTGCCCGAGCCCGAGACGAACGGCAGGCGTTACCTGAAGATTCCGCTGGACGCCCTCGACGGCGCGGCCTGGGGCGAGTGACGGAGGAAGCTATGACCATGAGAAGCGCGAAGGATTTGGTGGCGGAAGCCAACCGCGAGGTGGACACCCTGTCGGCCGAGGAGGCGCTCGCACGCCTCGGCCAGCCCGACACGATGCTCGTCGACGTGCGCGAAGGCGAGGAATTGGCCAAGACCGGCAGGATCGCCGGCGCGGTCCATGTGCCGCGGGGCTTCCTGGAGTTCCAGGCCGATCCGGAGAGCCCGACCCACAAGGCCGAGCTCGGCGGCAGGCGCCTGGTTCTCTACTGCGGCTCCGGCAACCGCTCGGCCCTGGCCGCCAAGGCGCTCAACGACATGGGCCTCGGGCCGGTCGCCCATGTAGCCGGGGGCTTCCCGGCACTGGAGAAAGCGGGGGCGACGGTCGATCCGGCCTAGGGGCGGCTTACCTCGTCGATTGCCACTAGGAGCGGAAGGAGCGGGAGTCGGAACGGCTGCAGGCGATGGCCGCCGATATCGGGGGCGCGAGGCGCTGACGCCGGGCGTCGGCTCAGTTCGCCCCCTCGTCGGGGATGCTGAGGAGGTGGCCGCACGCCTTGCAGTGGACGGCATCCGGCTCGTGCCGCTGCAACCCGCAGGCGGTGCAGGGGTAGCGCACCTTGTAGGGGCGGAACACCACCTGCGCGAGGCGGAAGAACAGCGTCACGCCGCAGATCATCACGAAGACCGACAGCAGCCGACCCGTCGTCCCGGGCAATGTGATGTCGCCGTAGCCGGTCGTCGTGAGCGACGTCACCGTGAAATAAAGGGCATCGACGGGCGTGCGGATCGCCGGGTTGCCGCCGTGTTGGGTGGCGTAGACGATGCCCGTCATGACGAACACGAACACAACCAGGTTCGTGGCCGCCAGGATCGCGTCCTCGTTGCGGCGGAACAGGTCGCTGTCCTGCCGCAGCCGCTCCAGCAGGTGGTAGGTGCGCAGCAGGCGCAGCGTCCGCAGGATGCGAAGGAAGCCGACGCCCTCGACGACCACCGGCGCGACGAACGAGGCCACCGCCACGAGGTCCGTCCAGGTGCTCAGGTGCCGGAACTCGCGCAGCGGCGCGCGGCTGATGAGGAGGCGGGCGGCGAAATCGGCCAGGACGCAGGCGCCCACCGCCAGGTCGCATGCGACGATCCACGGCGACAGCGGAAGGAACGAGGTGACGACGACGAAGGCGATGGTCGCCACGTCGAACACGAGCAGGGCGTAGCGGAAGCGGTGCGCTCCCGGCGTGTCGCCTTCGTACAGTTCGCGCAGCGTCGCTTTGGGTGGTGTCATCGGGGTCGACGCGCGAGCGGTGAAGGTGGGAGTCCCGCGTAGGCCGGTTCAGCGCCGGGACGGATGGGCCGGGGCGAACCGCAGCACCAGCGCCCCGGCGGCCATGCAGGCAAGAGACCCGATCAGCACGCCGACCTTGGTCTCTGCCGCAAGCTCCGGGGCGTTCGCGAAGGCGAGCAGGCCGATGAACAGGCTCATGGTGAAGCCGACGCCGCAGAGGAGCGAGACGCCGTAGACCTGCGGCCAGGTCGCGTGCGCCGGCCGCTGCGCCAGCCCGAGCCTCACCGCGGCGAGGACGAGGCCGAACACGCCGACCTGCTTGCCGACGAACAGGCCGAGCGCCACGCCGAGCGTGACCGGGTCCAGCAGCATGCGCGGCGTGATCCCGGCGAGCGACACGCCCGCGTTGGCGAAGCCGAAGATGGGCAGGATGAGGTAGGCCGACCAGGGATGGACCGCGTGCTCCAGGATGTGCAGCGGCGAGGTCGGATCGTCCGGCTTGCCGACGCTCAGCCGCAACGGGATCGTCAGCGCCAGCAGCACGCCCGCGATGGTCGCATGGACGCCGGACTTGAGCACGAACACCCACAGCACCACGCCGAGCAACAGGTACGGCCAAAGGCGGGCCACACCGGCCTTGTTGAGGCCGTAGAGAACCGCGAGCGTGAGGCCCGCGCCACCGAGCATCGGAAGCGATAGGTCGGCGGTGTAGAACGCCGCGATGATGAGCACGGCGCCCAGGTCGTCGATGATGGCGAGCGCCGTCAGGAAGACCTTGAGCGAGACCGGCACCCGGGACCCGAGCAAGGCCAGCACGCCGAGGGCGAAGGCGATGTCGGTGGCGGCCGGGATCGCCCAGCCCCGCAGGGTCTCAGGCGAGTTCCAGTTCACGGCGGCGTAGACGAGGGCCGGCGCCGCCATGCCGCCGAGCGCGGCCAGCCCCGGCAGGACGCGGTCGGGCCAAGTGCGCAGGCGCCCGTCCAGCACCTCGCGCTTGATCTCCAGTCCGACGAGCAGGAAGAACACCGCCATGAGGGCGTCGTTGATCCAGTGCAGGACCGACAGGGGACCGAGATAGGCCTTGAGCGCGGCGAAGTAGGTGTCCGCCAGCGGCGAGTTGGCGATCACCAGGGCGAGCGCGGCGCTCGCCATCAGGACGAGGCCGCCGCCGGCGTCGCTGGTCAGGACATTGCGCAGGGCCGACAGGGGACGGCGGCGAGGCCGCGGAACGATGTGCGAAGGCGACGCCACGGGCACGGGTCTCCGGCGCTGGCGGCCCGACCAGCGCTCGTCCTACCGGTCCGACAGACGGACCGCGCACCCTGCGCGGGCTATCGCATCGAAGCGGGATAGGGACAACCCGTCCCGCCCCGGATCCCAGGAGAGGGGGGCCGGAACCCGCCGGCTTGTCGTGGGACGTATCCCAGCCCACGCTTGAGCGGCCTCGGGTCGGGCGGCATGGGCACGGGTCACCGCCTGCGCCCATGCCTCTTCCTAGGTTCAGTGACCGGGGGCGGCCAGCGCAGCCCCCGGCTTGTCATGGGTGCCGAGCCGTTCGACCATCGTGGCCGTGGCCTCGTTCATGCCGATGACGTCGACCGGGATGCCGTGGTGCCGGAACTTGAGCACGACCCGGTCGAGCGCGTTGACGCTGGTGATGTCCCAGAAGTGCGCAGCCGTCAGGTCGAGCACGACGCCCCGGAGGTCCTCCTCGCGAAAGTCGAAGGCGGAGTGGAACGCCTCTGCGGTCGCGAAGAAGATCTGGCCGGTCACCTTGTAGGTGCGCGCCGCACGGGCCTCGTCGCGCGAGGACGCGACGCCGAAGAACTTGGTGACCTTGTGGGCGAAGAACAGGCCGCTGAGGATCACCCCGAACAGCACGCCCTTGGCGAGGTCGTGGGTGGCCACGACGACCACGACGGTGCCGAGCATGACGAAGCTCGACGACTTCGGATGGGTCACCAGCGTGCGGAAGGACTTCCACTGGAAGGTGTTGATCGAGACCATGATCATGACCGCGACCAGCGCCGCCATGGGAATCTGCGCGACGTAGGGGCCGAGCACGACGATCAGGAACAACAGGAACACGCCGGAGAACAGGGTCGAGAGTCGTCCCCGGCCGCCGGAGGAGACGTTGATCACCGACTGGCCGATCATGGCGCAGCCGGCCATGCCGCCGAGGAGCCCGGAGGCGATGTTGGCGACGCCCTGGCCGGCGCACTCGCGGTTCTTGTTCGAGGTCGTGTCGGTCATCTCGTCGACGATGGCCGCAGTCATCAGGCTTTCCAGGAGCCCGACCATGGTCAGCGTCAGCGACACCGGCAGGATGATGCGCAGGGTCTCCCAGGTGAACGGCACCTGCGGCAGCGCCACCCAGGGCAGCTCGCTCGGCAGCGCGCCCATGTCGCCGACCTTGTGGATGCCGAGGCCGAGGTACATCGAGACCCCGGTCAGCAGGACGATGGTGACCAACGGCGAGGGTACCGCCTTGGTGAGGTACGGCAGGCCGTAGATGATGCAGAGGCCGACCGCCGTCATCAGGTAGACGGTGGTGCCCTGGCCGATGAGTTCCGGCATCTGCGCCAGGAAGATCAGGATGGCCAGGGCGTTGACGAACCCGGTCACGACCGAGCGCGAGACGAACCGCATGAGGTTGCCGAGCCGGAGCGCGCCGGCGGCGATCTGGAGAAGGCCGGTGAGGATGGTGGCGGCGAACAGGTAGCCGACGCCATGGTCCTTCACGAGGCCGACCATCAGGAGCGCCATGGCGCCGGTCGCGGCGGAGATCATGGCGGGCCGGCCGCCCGCGAAGGCGGTGACGACGGCGATGCAGAAGGAGGCGTAGAGGCCGACCTTCGGATCGACGCCGGCGATGATGGAGAAGGCGATGGCCTCCGGGATGAGGGCGAGGGCCACGACGGCGCCCGCCAGCAACTCGCGCGTGACGTTCGGAGCCCACTCGCTCCGTAGGTGGACGAGATCCATTGTTGTGAAAGGCTTTCCTTGTCCCAGGCGCGTTCGGTACGTCGCATGGGGCGCGCAACAGGGCCGGTCGGCCTCCTCGGAGGTCCGCGACTCAGGCACCACGATTTGCGTTGTCCGGCGGATCGGCGGCCGGAAGAGCCACCCGGGCTTTCACCGGGTCCGGTCTTGTGGAGGAACCATAACCGAAGAGTTCGCTGCAGCGCAATACGGCAGCTGCGTCCGGTTCCCGTCCTGGGCGGTGGGGGGCGCGGGTGATCGTCAGAGGTCGAGGGCACCGAGGGCCGCGCCGATGGCGAGAAGACCACCGAGCACGGCCGCGAAGATCGCGCGGGCACGGTCCCAGGCGCCACCCTCGTTGTCGTTGCAGGCCGTCGGGCGCGTGCCTGATCGACGTCGCCACCTGCGGGTCGAGCAAGGCGCGTCCCGGAAGCTCGGCGGGGGGAGGCTATCGGACTGGTGGCGACACGACATAGGCGAACCGCGGAGATGTTGCTGCCTTGCTGCGGGACGGCTCCGAGATACCACATCTCCTGCCCGCAGCGGCCAGGTCCACCCGGAACACGCTGTCATCGCGCTGCCGCGACCCTCGATATTGGCCGAAGCTCCATGCCCGAAACGGATTTCAACAATCGAGATGCACGACGAGGCGTTGATCGCGAATTGGACGCCGCGGTCGGCGCCGATGACGTTCAAGGCGGCACGGTGCCGGAGGGTGGCGCGTTCTGGCCGAGGAGAACGCCATCCACCGTCTGGCCATAGAAGTCGAGCGGGTCGTCGTGATGCGCCTTCCGAGTCTCGTCGACCGAGCCTTCGAAACGTGGATCCTGCGGCCTTTCGCGGCTGTCGATAAAGGCCGCGACGGACCAAGCTTCCTCGTCCGAAAGGGTGTTGCCCTGGCCGAGCGGCATGTTCGCCTTGATGAAACCGGCGGCATTGGCGACCGAGCTCATGCCCGCTCCCCAGTTGTAGGACCGCGCCCCCCAGAGCGGCGGGAACACGGTATATCCATCCGCGGTCGCTTGGCCTTCCCCGCTGGCACCGTGGCACAAGGCGCATTTTGCGGCATAGACGTCTCGCCCGCGTGCGATGTCGAGCGAGACGGGCTGCGCTAGCTTCGGGTAACCCCGGCCCGGCGGACTCACGCCGGTCCGCGCGCCCCGTGCCAGGAAGAAGGCGTAGCTCTCCAGCGCGACCAGCACCGGATCGCCGAGCTGCGGGGCCTTACCGTTCATGCTGTAGCGGAAGCAGCCCTGAAGCCGCTCCGCGAAGGTGTTCACGTGCCGGTTCTTCGAGCGATAGGCCGGATAGTTCTCGTAAGCGGCCCAGAGCGGCGCCGAGCCGGGGAGCCTGCCGCCGTCGAGATGGCAGTTCGAACAGCGCAAGTCGTTGCCGACGAAACCGCTGGCGTGTCTCCCGGTATCTTGAAAGATGTCACTGCCCATCCGGACCATCGTCCCGAACGGACCGTCCGGGATCGCGCTCTCCGGCGGGGGCTGGACGTGCCCCGCGGCGTTCCCGGCAGGGTCGGGCCGACGCGTCTGTTCCGCTCGGCCACCGCCCGTCCCCTCGGCCTTAGGAAACCCTTGTCCGACGAGCACGATGAGGCCGAGCGAGGCCGCGCCGACGGTCCGCGTCCACCTCCTCGAAACATCTGTGCTCACCGCGGACCTCCGTTTCGCGTCGCCGGGACGGGCAAGCTCGCGTAGTAGGCGGAAACGGCGGCGGCCTCGTCGTCGGTGAGCTTTTCCGCCACGCCGGCCATGAGGCCGAGCGGATCGTTCGCCCTGGTCTTGTTCTTCCAGGCCGCGAGCTGCGCGGCGGCGTAGGCCGCAGGCTGCCCGGCGAGGGCGGGGAACACCGCACCGACGCCCTGACCGACCGGGCCGTGGCATTGTGGGCAGCCCGGCATCCCACGGGCCCAATCGCCGCTCTTTGCCAGGGCACGTCCCCTGAAGACGAGCTGCCCGTCAGGAGGCTCGCCGCCCTCCGCCTTCCAGGCTGGCAGCCCGGCGTAGTACGACGCCAGCGCCCTACGCTCGGGCTCGCTCAGGGCGCTGGCGATAGGCTGCATGACCTCGCTGGCGCGGCCAGCGCCAGCGAAGCTCGCCAGTTGGCGGAGCAGGTAATCGGCCGCCAGCCCGGACAGCCTGGGAAAGCCTGCATTCGAGTTGCCCTCTCCGTTGGCACCGTGACACGAGCCGCAGGCCGGCGCGCCGTCCGCGCTCCCGTTCGAAGCGATGCTTGCCGGGTCGAGCGCGGCCGAAGGCAGGGTTTGTAGGGTCAGGCCGAGCGCGACGGTCAGCCGAGTTGCATCGCCGGGCAGGCGCCACAGGCAAAAGCCCACCCATGAACGTTTCTGCTTCCGCTGACCGGATCGCTCCATGGGACAAGCCCACCATCAGAGACCCATGCAATTTATCGCATATGTTCCGCCAGGCAAGCTGGGGTGAAGTCGGTCGGCTGACATGAGAATGCATGCCCGGTGCCGCGATGGCCGAGTTTGTCCATACGGGGGCTAGGCTCGGCCTTGTCTGTGCGAAACGGTCAGGGGGGCGCAAGCCCCAAAGCACTGACGGGCACAGGGCTGGGCGCTGAGACCCAAGGTTCGGCCAAGAGGCTTGCAAGTCACGGGACGCGGCGCTCGGCACCGGTGCGCACCGCTCCAGTAGGGCGCTCGGGGCAGCCGCGAAGGCATCCGTGCGCCTGCCGGGCATTCGCCGCCCTGCCAAGGTTACGGCGCCGGCCCATATGCAGTCTGCCGGCGAACAGGCGGCTAGTGTGACCGGTTGAAGGCGAGCCCGTTCGATTGACGATCTCGATCGCCCCGCGCCGCAACTCGACCATACCGGCGTCCATCCACTCCCCGAGGACGCGACTGGCCACCTCGCCCACGCTTCCGAAGTCGGCGGCGGGCCGCTGGTGCGGCTTCGCGACAGTCCCCTCCCTGTCAGCCTCGATCGGCAGACCTCGCGCCAGACGCTGTTCGACAGTGGCGAAAGCGAACTGTTCGCCACGAGGGTTCGATAGGCATCGGCAGGCAGGGCGGCCAGCTCTATTCGGTCCTCGACGACGCTCTGGGCCGGGAAGCCGCCTCCCGAGGCCAGGCATTGGGCCGTGAGCACGCAGCCCCCGCGCCCCCCGCCAACCTTGTAGATCAGCTTCTCGCGGCCGGCCTCCGACATCCGGAAGACCCGCATCCGGCCGTCCATTCGCATATGGCAGTCCGCGCAGGTGCCGTTGAGTTCGCAGGCGACGGCACCTGCTTCCCGCGTTGTGATGCGGGCTGCCTCGCGTGCGAACTGAAGGTATGTGGCGCCAAACCAAGGGATGATCGGGAACGGCTCGATCCGTCGCTCGATTCGGTGCGCGCTCGACGTGCGGCTTCTCGATGCCCTGGCTCGGGATAGCGGAAATGCCCGGGTCGACCTGCAATTTCGACCCGTGTTCCGCCGGTCTCGGTGACCCCGGTCACAGACGGTACGGACGAGGGAGGATACCGTCGGGGTATCACAACGAGAATTCGCCTTGAGATCGGCCTCCAGCGCGGGGCGCGGTCCCGGCGATCCTGGATGGGAGTGAACATGCGAAGCCTCGTACCCCTCGTGCTCGTCTCCATGGCGCTGGCGGGTCCGGCGCGTGCCGAGCAGGACCTGCTGCTCGGAGCGGACATGAACACGCCTGCCATGACCCGAGCCGAGATGAGCCGAGCGGACATCGAGGCCCTGATCGCCAAGGCTGACGGAAAGCCCCTGGATCTCTCCGACAAGGCCCTCTCCGGCCTGAACCTCAAAGGCGCCAACCTGCGCACCGCGCGCCTCAACAAGGCGAACCTTCGTGGCGCCGACCTAAGCGGGGCGAACCTTGAACAAGCTTGGCTCCTCAAGGCCGACCTGTCGGGCGCCAAGCTCGTCGACGCCAAGATGTTTGGCATCACCGCACGAGAGGCGAACTTCAGCGGAGCCGACCTGAGCCGCGCCCAGCCCATCGGCGACTTCAAGGGCGCCAACATGAGCGGCGCGACGTTGGTGGACCTGAGGGGGGGCGCCGACATCAAGAACCAGTCCATGGGGCTGATGCGGGCGGTGTTCACATCCGTCAACCTTTCAGGGGCGAACCTCAAGGGAGCCAACCTGGGCCGGTCGCGTCTGGAGTACGCCAACCTCACAGACGCGGACCTCACGGACGTCGTGTTGATGGGGTCCGACCTGTCCGGCGCGAACCTGACCGGCGCAACCGTCGCGGGAGCCGACTTCAAGAGCGTCGATGTCAGCGGGACGCGCCTCCTGTCGCTCAAGGGACAGGACAAAGCCAAGGACTGGGCGTCGCGGGTGAACGCCGACCGCGCCATCACCCAGGCTTCCAACTGATACCGTCCCGTTCGTCGAGGAGCCTTCCAGCATGAAGACCCATCGTTCCCTAATCGGTCTCCTGACCCTCCTCCTTTCGCTCGGCGGTACGGCGGCATTCGCCGCGGACCCGGTTGCCTACACGTCCGCAGCCTTCGAAACGGCCCAGAAGGCTGGTAAGCCGATCCTCGTGCACGTCACCGCGCCGTGGTGCTCCACCTGCGCTGCCCAGAAACCGATCCTGGCCAAACTGGAGGCCGAGCCGCGTTTCAAGGAACTCAAGGTCTTCGAGGTCGACTTCGACAGCCGCAAGGACGTGCTCAGACGCTTCGGAGCGACAATGCAGAGCACGTTGATTACCTACAGGGGCGAGTTGGAAACCGGCCGCTCGTCGGGTGAGACGAAGCCTGAGGCGATCACGGCCCTCCTCGAAAAGGCGTTCTGAACGGGCATGCCGACCGGTTCCAGCCACGCATTTCTCCCCGGCATCCGCTCGGTACCGTCGCCTTGCGTCTTGCCGCTGCAGCCGTTGGTGCTTGAGCCGCCGCCTCGGAGGTCCGTCTCGGACCAGCGGCCCTCGCGCTTGGGCTCGCCCTGCTCGTTCCGGCGGGCCGGGCCGTCTTGCGGTGCCAGCGGGCTCCGGAAGCGACTGGTCGGAAAGCCGCTTCGGCGGCTTCCCGATCCACGGTCTCGCGTGCGGCTTGCCGTCGGCCTTCTCCCCGGAGCGGTCCGGAACCCGAACGACATCGCCGCTCGGCTCGCCGATGCGGCCCCGTCTCCATCCGGCCCGGAACGACGCTCTGAGGTCATGCCCGCCGCCCGCTGGATCGAGCGAGTTTCTATCCGATGACGAGCGATTGGCCGTCGCTACAGACGGCGAAGATCGTGGTCATGGAGGCACTGGCTTCCCGATACCACCAATAACCCTCTTCGCCGTTGTAGCCGTGGACCTGGTAGGAGGCGACGTGGGCCTCGACGAAGGCCGCTGCGGCCTCGCGGCTGGCGAACCCCTCCTTGTAGACGCCGGTCCACGATACCAGCTGTCCAGGTCCCAGAGGACGCTTGAAGCGGTGAATGCAGGCCATCGGATCCCGTCGCCTCCTCTCGTCGGACGGACCTTTCCATTCCTCGGCCACCCGTGGAAGCCGGCGTGACGTCCTACGATCCGACGGAGTGCCGCGACCGGCGCACGAAGCGGGCCAAGCGCGCGCGGATCGCCACCTGCGGGTCTGCTTGGGCGACGGTGGCGTGCGGGCCGAATTCCGCAAGGCCTTGCGCCACGGCGTCCAACGCCAGGATGAAGTCGCCCTTCCGCTTGAACGAAGCTTCCATCGCGTCGAGGACGGCCTCGATTTCAAGCGCCGGGTCGGGTCCGGACGCACGAGCGCGTAGGAGCCTGGATACCCACGAGCTGCCCCTTGCGTCAGCCCGCGTCAGGCATTCCGACAGATTCGACACCGTACGCCTGAGCGCTAGCGTTCCCGTCCCGTCCACCAACCCCACTTGGCGAAGATACGTGCCGCCTCCGGTGATGCGAGGTAGTCGGCGAACGCCTTCGCCCCCTCCTTCTCCGACCCGCGCTTTGTCACCGCGACGCCGGTGTCGCGATAGATGCGGTACTCGGGCTCTATTTCCACTTGATCGGCCACCGTCTGGTTCGCCACCTGCCATATGTTCCAGATCAACCATGCGTCGAGGTTCGTGTCGGAAAGCCAAGCCTGCTTGGCATCCGCGCTGGTCTTGGCGACGAGGGCGATGTTGCGGCGGAAGGCGCGCACGGTCTCGACGTCGCCGAGGCGCCCTGCGACATCCTCCCAGAGGCCACCCTGGCCGGACCCGTTCACGACCACGATGCGGTGCCCAGGTTTCAGCAGGTCGCGTAGACCCGTGATCCGCCCTGGATTGCCGGGCCGGACCAGGATGGCGGCGGGGCGGAGGTAGAGCGGCTGCGCCGCCTTCGAATCGATCTGGTCCGGCATCAGGGCGACGAACTCGGACATCATCGCCTCCGATCCGCTGTAGACCACGTCGGCATCCTGCTTGGCCTTGTCGATCCAGCCGGGCGTGGGGCCGGCCGTGACCTGCACGTCGATGCCGCGGGCCTTGCCGAATGTCTCCGCCGCCTCCTTGACAGCCGGCAGCGGGCCGCCGGGCCCGTAGACCCGAACCGTGTCCGGCGCGGCGCGGGCCACGCCGACGAGGGCGAACGTCATGGCCGCGGCGAGAACCTGGGCGGTACGGGGCATGGCTAATTCCGATCCGGGGTGCCGTCGGCGCTGTAGGTCTTGAAGCCGTAGCGAGTGAAGATCGCGCGGGCTTCCGCACCGCGCAGGAAGTCCAGCCAGGCACGAGCTTCCTCGGGATGGGCAGCATTCTTCACAGCGGCACCGGCGTAGACGCCCGTTTCGTTCAGGTCGGCCGGGATGTCGACGCGCTCCGTCGGCAGGTTTGCTTCGGCCTGGAACACCGCCTCCGAGAGCCATGTGACGCCGGCGTCCGCCCGCCCCTGCATCAGCCACACCGGTGTTTGCCGGTGATGCATCCGCGTGAGGGTTGTCGTGCCCTCGGCCACTTTCGTCTCGTAAACAGACCTGACGAGCTCCTCGCCGCCGGCTTTCCGAAGCGCGGCCTTGATCTGCCGTGCGACGCCCTCGAATTCTGGGTTCGGCATCGCCAACCGGAGGCCTGGCCGCGCTAGGTCTGCGAGCCCTGTCACCTTCGCCGGATTGCCCTTCGGCACCATGATTGTCAGTTGGTTTGTCACGTAGGGGATGGCGGGCCCGACCAAGTCCCCCTCGCGGACGAGCCGCTCGACCGCCCCCAGCCCGGCGAGATAGGCATCCGGCTTGGCGGTCCAAGTCATGTTGCCCACCGTGATGCGTCCGTCAGCGCGCATTTGCCTGACGAGTAAGCCCGGCGGTATGGTCTCGTAATAGATCAAGCCGACGAGTTTCGGGTGTAGAGCCTCGAAGGCGGCGACCAACGGGGCCATTGCGAAGAAATAGTTGCCGCCGACGTAGAGGATCAGTCGGGCGTTCGTAAGGTCGCCGTGGAAGTCCGCTAGATTGTCCGCCTCGTGGACCGTGAACTCCAGGCCCTTATCGCGAGCCGGGGCGTTGGCGCCCCCCTGCCAGGGTGGGAATGTGCGGTCGGCGTCACGCCGCGGGTCCGCACCGGCCGGTGGAGCGGCGAGCAGGGCGAGGCAGGAGAGGACGGCGGGAAGCGGGCGGGACATCTGGCGCTCCTATGGATGGATGTAGGTGAAGCCCAAGCCCTGGAGCCGGGCGAGTTCGGCGACCCCGCTCGGCACGATGTCTTCCTCCTTGACGCCATAGAGCCCGTGCCAGTCGATCTTCCGCTCTGTCAGGGTGTTGTTGCAGATCAGGAATCGGACGCCCATGCCCTTGAGGGCCTCGATGCGTCCAGCGAGGTCGCGGTCTTCCTTCGCCATCTGGAACAGGACCAAGCCGTCGCCGTGGTCGACGACGCGGATCTCCACCTTGTCCCTGCCGAGCGCCTCGACGTGGTTGCGGATGTTGCCGAGCAGGCGTTTGAAGTAGGCCCCGTTGTCCGGCGGCGCGCCGTCGTTGTGGTAGACCACCTTCTGCGGGGTGTAATAGCCGGGTGCCGCCTCCCCGGCCGCGAGGGCGTTCCCGAGGCCGAGTCCCAGCATGAGCAGTACGGCCGTCAAGAGGCGGGACGGGATCATGGTGACCTCCGGATGCGTGTCTCGGGCTAGCCGGAATGGCCGCCTTGGAAAGGGAAAGGGTCAATCAGACGCGGAGGTAGCTCCAGCCTGCCTCCTGCAGCGCGACGAGCCGTACGGCACCGGCGCGGACCACGCCCACGCCCGGCAACAATTCCAGCTTTCGCCCTTCCGCGTGCTCCATCGCCGCGATGGTGTTGCCGCAGGCCGAGAGGACGATGCCCGGCACGCTTTCCGTCACCGAGTGGATGCGCGCCTTGGCCGGCGAGGTGTCGGCCCGGACCATGTGCAGTCCGGGGCCGTAGGCGACGATCTCGACCTCGACTTCCTCCGCGGCCTCGCCGTACTCGCGGGCGAGGTTCACGGCATTGCTGAGGGCGAGATCGAACACGCCGGCATCGTTCGTGCTCACCTGCATCGCGACCCGATGCGTCTTCGCAGCGGTCTCCGCGGCCTTCGCCCGCGTGACCGCGAGGCCGGCCACGAGCGCCGCGATGCCTGAAACGCCCCTGCGCGACACCACCATGACCGTCCCTCCCGGTTCCGAGTTTCCCTCGGTCGTCCGCCCCCGCCTGCGGGCCGCGCCTTAAGCGGGCCTTAACGCGCGGCCCGTGGCCGTACGGCTCATGCCGGCACGAACCGATAGGCGTCCCCGGACCGCTCGACGCGACCTACGCCCGAGCCTGGCAAGTGGAAGCCGACGAGCGTCACCCGCTCGTTGGCCAATCGGTCGAGCAGGGCGAGGCGGGTGCGGATCGCGAGGTCGCGGTCGAGATCGCTCCCGAAGGCCCATGCGGGGCGACGGAAGGAGGCTACGGCGTGGCTTAGGGCATCCCCACCGATGAGGAGCTGCTCCCTGCCGGCCTCGACGAGGACGGAGGCATGGCCGGGCGTATGCCCCGGCGTCGCCACGTAGGTGAGGCCGGGCGCGACCGCCTCGCCGGGCTTGCGGCGCTCGACCTTGGCTTCGAGGCGCCTCAGGGTCCGCCGGGAGCCGACGGCGAAGCCCTTCAGCCAATCCGGCACCAGGGTCTCGACGTCGTCGCGTGTCCAGAAGTCCCATTCCGCTGTTGGCACGACGTAGCGGGCGTTTGGGAAACGCTCGCTGTCGTCGAAGTCGTCGATGGCGCCCCAGAGATGGTCCGGGTGGGCGTGCGTGAACACGATGCGGGTGACCGCCTCGCGCCCAACGTTCCTGCCCTCCAGGGTATCCCCGAGCTTCCCCGCCGTCGGCTGGAACGAATTCCCCGAGCCCGCATCGATCAGGATGACCTCCCCGCCGACACGCACGAGGCTCGCGTTGGTTGGGATCGGGCTCCCTTCCGCCGGTTGTCCCTCGGCGCTGAACACCGCATCGACCTCCGCGCGCGGCACGTCGGGGAGCATGAAGGCAAGGGAGGACGACAGCGTGCCGTCACTCGCCGTCTCCACGGTTGCGTCGCCGACCTTGAGCGGCGCCGTGGGGCTGGCCACCGCCGGCCCGACCGGCCAAGCGGGGGCCAGCAGCGCCGCCACGCCGGCCAAGACGGTTCTCCGGTCGCAACTCCCGGGGAACGATTTCCGCCAAGCCGCCTCGTGGAACTCGCTCATCGATACATCTCCGCATCCCAGCAGGACACTATTGGACCGGAGGCGATTTCTTCTCGGAATCGGGCGCCTTGTCGGGTGTCACGTCGAGGATGCGGGCGCGCCCCGTGATCATCGCTTCCTTCGGCAAGCAGTTCGACATACAGGGCTTGGCCGTCCAGAACTCCTTCTCCGCGGTCTCGCGGTCGTCCATGAAGAAGTTCTTCTCGTTCGGCAGCCGGATCGTGGCGAGGTTCTTCTCGTTCACCTCGAAGTCCTGGTCCTTCAGGATGTCGTTGAGGTAGAGAAGGTAGGCGGTGACAGAGTAGGTCTCGTCCGGGGTGAGGGTCTGGGCAGCGCCGAAGGGCATCGCCCGATGCACGAAGTCGAACACCGTCGAGACGTAGGGCCAGTAGGAGCCGACGGTCTTGACGGGGCTTTCCGACTTGATCGTGCCGGCCCCGCCGGCGAGCTCGGGCCAGCGGCCGGCCCCCTCGCCGAACTCGCCGTGACAGCTGGCGCAGCGCTCCTGGAAGATCGTCTCGCCGAGTGCGGCCGTACCCTTGCCGACCGGAAGGCCCTTGCCGTCCGGACGCACATCGATGTCCCAGCCCTTGATCTCCTCGGGCGTCGCGACACGCCCGATGTTCAGGCGCTCGGCGACCGCCGGAGAGGCTGTGAGGAAGAGGGCCGCGAGAGCGGCCCCGATGCCGTTACGCGACCTCGACATTCTCGATCTCCCCGTTCGGCAGCACGTGCCAGGTCTGGATGCCGTTGTTGTGGTAGATCGAGTTGAGCCCGCGGTGCTGTCGCAGAGCCGCCTTGGTCGGCTGGACGTAGCCGGTTTCGTCGAGCGCCCGCGATTGCAACAGCAGCGGGTCCCCGTTCCAGTCGAACTCGTAGTAGAAGCGCGTCAGCGCCTTATCGAGGACAGGGCCGTCGAGGCGGGCGGCGCGCCAGTTGCGCCCGCCGTCGAGTGACACGTCCACGCCCTTGATCGTGCCGCGGCCGGACCAGGCAAGCCCGGAGAGCACCGTGAAGCCCTTGTGGTGGATAGGCGCCTGCGGACTCGGATTGGTGATGACGGACTTGGCGTCCATCGCCCAGGTGAACCGCCTCGCCTGCCCGTCCGGCATCAGCGCGGTATATTTCGAGGTCTCCTCGCGGGTGTGCCAGGGCTCGTCGCCGACCTTGATCCGGCGCAGCCACTTCACCCACATGTTGCCCTGCCAGCCGGGCAGGACGAGTCGCAGCGGATAGCCGTGCTCGGGATAGAGTGCCTCGCCGTTCATGGCGTAGGCGACGATGGCGTCGTCGAGCGCCTTCTCGATGGGCACCGAGCGCGTCATCGCCGCGGCGTCGGCGCCCTCGGGCAGCAGCCACTTGGCGTTCGTCTTGAGGCCGGCCTCCTCCAAGAGGCGCCTCAGCGGCACGCCGGTGTACATCACGCAGTGGACCATGCCATGCGTGAACTGGCAGCCGTTGAGTTGGGCGCCCTTCCACTCCATGCCGGAATTGGCCGCGCATTCTAGGAAGGCGATCCGGTTGACCCGGGGGAAGCGCTTCACGTCCTCCAGCGTCAGCATCAGCGGCTTCTCGACGAGGCCGTGGATCATCAGCCTGTGCTCGGCCGGGTCGATCTCGGCGATGCCGCCATGATGGCGCTCGAAGCCGAGGCCGTTCGGGGTGATGATGCCCTCCAACTGATGCAGGGGCGTGAAGCTGACGGAACTCTGGCGCGAGGCTGTCAGCCACTCGACATCACGCCGGATCACGTCCGCCTCGAACTTCGACGGGCGGCCGTAGGGGCGGCTGACGACGCCTTCGCCGAGCGCCTGCGACCATTCGGGCACGTTGGGCGGCAGGTTCTTCGCGTCCGGCGTCTCGGCGGCGGCCCGGCCCGTGAAACCGCCGGCCCCGACTGCGCCGCCGAGCGCCAGGCCGGTGCGCAGGAAGGAACGGCGTGAGGTAGGGCTCGATGGACCGAGGTGGCGCTTCGGTTCAGACATGGGTCTCTCCGAACTGTTTCATATATTCAGATACGTGAATGAATAAGGCGCGATCAAGCGCCGCGGACCGTGACCTGCGCAGGCGTCGGGTTTACCGTGCCCTTTCTCCGGACATGCGTGGCCACGACGTCCCAGATCGGTGGCCCCTCGGTGCCTTCGTTGACGCTGGCCCAGCCGGCCACCGTGTAGGAGGCTCCGGCTTCGATGGGCTTGCCGGTGCGCAGTAGGGTCAAGTCGGACACGCGGCTGCCGGCCGGCCGGGCCACGTCGATGGCGTAGGAGACGCCCCCGACCCGCACCATGTCGCCGCCCTGCTGATAGTAGGGGTCGGCGTTGAAGAGGTTGTCGGCCACATCCTCCAGCACCTCCTTGAGCCGGGTACCCGTCATGGTCATGCGATAGGCTGCCGGGTAAGTGATGGCGGTGGCGTTGTAGACGTCCTCGCGGGTGATCGGCTGGCCCGGCAGCAGGGTCGTGCCCCAGCGGAAGCCGGGGGAGAGCGCGATCTCCGCCTCGCGCTCGGCGAGCAGCGCGTCGCAGATCATGTCGTCGAGGGTGCCGTTGAAGTTGCTACGGCGGTAGAGCAGTCCCTCGGTCCGACCGAGTTCCTCCTTCAGCATCGCCTCGTGGGGCTCTCGGATCGATCCGATCTTCTCGGCCATCGCCTTCTGCGGCGCGATGACGTCGGAGAAGATCGGAATCAGCTTCGAGCGGAACCCCTTCACGGCGCCGTCCCTCACGTCGAGATCGACGCGGGTGAGGAACTTGCCGTGGCTGCCCGACGCGATGAGCAGGGTCTGGCCGACCTTCACGGCCTGCGGCAGCGCGTCGTGGGTGTGGCCGGTGAGGACGACGTCGATCCCCTTCACCCGCGAGGCGAGCTTTCGGTCGACGTCGAAGCCGTTGTGGGAGAGCAGCACGACGAGGTCGGCGCCGTCCTTTCGGGCCTTGTCGACGCTCGCCTGCACCTCCTCCTCGCGGATGCCGAAGGACCAGTTCGGGATCATCCAGCGCGGGTTGGCGATCGGCGTGTAGGGGAAGGCCTGCCCGATCACCGCGACCTTCGCGCCGCCGCGCTCGAACATCTTCATGGCCTCGAAGGCCGGCTCGTTCCATTCGGCGTCGCGGACGTTCTGGCCCAGGAAGGGGCAGCCGAGCCCGTCCACGAGCTCCTTGACCCGCTCGGTGCCGAGGGTGAACTCCCAGTGGCCGGTCATGGCGTCGGGCTTCAGCAGCGCCATGCAATCGACCATGTCCTGGCCCTTGCTCACCAACGAGGTGTAGCTGTTCTGCCAGGTGTCGCCGCCGTCGAGGAACAGCACCTTATCGCCGCGCTCTGCGCGGATCGCGTCGAGCACCGTGGCGATGCGGTCGAGGCCGCCCATGCGGCCGTAGCCGCGGGCAAGCGCGACGTAGTCCTCGGGCGTGAGCGCGTAGGCGAGCGGGGAGCCGCCCGGAATGCCGTAGAGGTCGAGGTAGGCGCGCCCCGTGACGTGTGGGACCTGCCCCCGCGCCTCGCCGACGCCGAGATTGGTCGAGGGCTCGCGAAAAAGCACTGGCAGAAGCTGCGCGTGGATGTCCGTCAGGTGGACCAGGGTGACGTTTCCCATGGGCTCGAAGGCCAGGAGGTCGTCCTGGGTCAGGCGCTGCTGGGCGAAGGCACGCGCCCAGCCGGTCGGCACCAGGGCCGCGGTGGCGGCGGCGATCTGCAGGAAGTCGCGGCGTGAGGTCATCGTAGGTTCCGACGCTCAGTTGCGGACGGCCGGCGTCTCGACCGGCAAGCCGAGGCCACGCCAGGCGACGTAGGTCTCCAGCGCGATGAACTCGTCGGAGAGCGGCTTGTAGGGAGTGGCCCGGACGTCCTGCATGCAGCCCTCCATGCGCTCGTGGAGCGGCACCAGGCGCTGGTCGCGCAGGCGGTAGACGGGGAAGCCGTTGCTCTGTCCCTGGCTGAGGAAGTCGGCGCGCAGATACTTGCCGTGGTTCGACTGGTGACAGCTCGCGCAGGCAAGGTCGAGCTGGCCGTTGCGCTGGTAGTAGAGAGCTTTGCCTCGCTCGAATCAGGGCGTCATCGGCCCGTCGACCTTCACGGCGACCGGCATGCCGCGGGACTGGTTGCGAATGTAGGTCGTCATCGCGGTGAGTTCCGGCGAGCCGAAGGCCCAGGGCTCGGCCTTCAGCGCGCCGCTGCGGCAGATGTTGATCCGCTGCTCCAGGTTGACCGGCTTGGCCAACTTCTCGTTCCACTTAGGGTACGCGGCGGCAATGCCCTTCATGGTGGACGCGGCATCGTTGTGGCAGCTCGCGCAGGACTTCCCAGCCGCGCCGTCGACCTTCGACCAGAGCTCTTCGCCCTGCTCCACGGCGAGGAAGCCCGGGTTGTTGAAGTCGTCGGCCTGCATGGCCTGCGTCTCCTTCGAGCGGAAATACAGGCCCGAAACGACCTCCTCGAAGGGGGAGTCGGGGCTCTGCGGCTTGATACCGTGCTCCTGCCAGGCCGGGCGCTCGGACGTCTCCTGCACACGCGGCGTGGACGAGGACGTGTCCTGCGCGCGCGGTGAGACCGCAAGGGCGAGGGTCGCAACGGCGGCGAACGCCAGAGGATAGCGGACTGACGGCATGGGAGCTCCGGCTCGGCGTAGGGAGACGCCCCGGGGCGGGATGCCCCGGGAGGGCGTCAGGCAACCTTGATCTGCTCGGTGGCCTGTATCTTCGACCCGTCGTCATCGACCCATGTGAAGGTCAGCGTACCAGATTCCTCGGGCTTTAGCTTGAATTGGAAATACGGATTGGCTGAAACGGCACTTTCGAGTTCTGCGCTGAAGATCGTCTTGCCGTTCAGGTCGCAGGTGAACTTGTTCAGGATCTTGCGCGGGATTGTCTTGCCGTCCTTGTCCTTGCGCTGGCCGGATTCCATTGTGTGGGATACCAGGGTCTTAACCTCGATGACGCCACCCTTGGCGACTTCCTTCTTGTCCAGTTTGATCCGCGGTTTCACGTCGGCCATGTCGTCCTCCGGGTCCTGTCCTGATGGGCTTCGTCCAGGCGCTAGCCGCCGCAGCCGCCGATGGTGACCTTCACCTGCCTCACGTCGCTGAAGACCGAGCCATCGTTCATGCGGGCGACGGCGATGACGTTTTGGGTCTCGGCCAGACGGATGCGCGTGTTGGCCTCGGGGACGCTCGACGGGGTGAAGTGGAAGCTGACGACGCCGGGGTTCGGGTTGCCCTCGGCGACGATCATCACCTCCTCGACGTAGCTGTCCGGCGTCATCGGCGCATCGACGCTGACCGTCATCGGGACGGTGTTGCCGTTCTCGGCGATCTCGGGAAGTTCGAGCTTCACCTTGCCTTTGGCCGGCTCCTTGCCGCGCGTGAATGCCTTGATCGCCTCGTCGGTGTTGTTCTTCGCCGCGCGCGCGGGGCCGGCGCGCAAGGAGAGCGTCGTCGCCACCACGGCGCCAGTGCCGAGCGTCAGGGCTTGGCGGCGGTTCAGGGAATGTCTCATCGGAAGCGGCTCCTTCGCGGCTCGCTATGTCACTTCAGGGTGGCGAGGTAGGCGACCACGTCCTCGACCTGCTGGGCGGTCAGGATCGGCTTGCCTTGGAACTCCGGGCGGACGCGGCTGAGGCCGTCGACCCGGTAGAAGGCCGGCATCACCGTGGCGTCGGTGAAGACATGCTTCGGGTTGACCACGATCATGCGCAGATGCGCCGCATCCCACCGGCCCGCGACGCCGTCGAGGGAGGGACCGACTTCACCGTGGAAGGATTCGGTCTTCAGCGACGAGATCTGGTGGCAGCCGAGGCAGTTGCCCTGACGGCGGTTCGCCACGACCTTGGCGCCGGCGGAGGCGTCGCCCGGCTTATCGGTCAACGGATCCGGGATGGCGTCCGTGCCATCGAGTGCCACGATCCGGAAGGTGGCGAGCCCACCCGGGGCGGTCTCGGCTCCGGCGGCGGTCGCGAGGACGCATAGCCCTGCGAGCGCATAGGCGGTGATCGGCCCACGCATCTGGCGTTTCCTCCGTGCGCCGTCTCTGCGGCTTTCGCGACCGTTTTCCGGCCGCACGCAACGCCTGTGGGTCGCAACCCATCGACATATGCGAATTATTGCAAGTTTGACCCGGATCGCGTTTGAGTCAAGTCGAAATCTTTCCTGAGGGGCGGCCGTCCGGCTTGCCTTGCTAGCCCTTCTGCCCCGGCCCCGGGGAGCGCAGGTATTCGCGCAGGCTCATCCGCTCGTATCCGCGCTCGGACACGAAGGCGAAGGAACGGCGGAAATCCTCGGGTGCGACAAAGCCCTGGATGCGCAGGACCTCGCGCTCCCGGGGCCGCTTGCCCGCCAAGGCTGCTCCCTCGTCCGGGAAGAATTGGAGGGTCGGCGTGAAGCGGACGCCGTACTTCTCCGCGAAGCGCTTCTCGGACAGGCGCTCCCCGTCGAAGTCCGTCACCTCCCGCGCGCCGATGATGTTGAGTTGCAGGATCTCGAACCGGTCGCGGACGAAGGCACTCGTGCCCGGGTCGGCGAAGTTCACGAGGTGCATCTCCTTGCAGTAGGGGCACCCCTTGAGCTCCCAAAGCACGGCGAGGCGCTTGCCTCGCTCGTGCGTCGCCTTCAGATCGTCGGGGAGATCGAGGAAGCTTTCGAGGAACCAAGGCTGCCGGTACAGGCCGTCGTCGCCCAGGACCGGCTCGGCCCCGGCACGCCGGGGCAAACCGAGCGTCAGGACGCCCGCGAGGAACCGGCGCCGGGTGGACATGGCGTTTCCTCCAAATATTCTGCTTCGTGCATGTGTAGGGCGCTTCGTCGGCGTCTGGCAATCCAGGGAGCGCGGTCCGTGCACGAACGACGTCTACCAACCGCGCTTCGCCGAGCCTGCCTCTGCGCCCTTCTGGTCGCCGCGTTCGGTCCGGCGCCGCACGCCGGAGAGACGCCTGGTTCAGACCTCGGGACGGTCCTGGACCGTCTGCAGGGTGAACGGCGTACGGTGTTGGCCTACCTCGCGCACGACAACGCAGACCTTGCCCTGACCGCGCTCGACCGCTGGCGTTCGACGCTGCGGACGGAAGGCGCCAAGCTGGTCGCGCTCACGCGACGTCGCTCGGACCTGAACCCCGTCCTCGAAGCGCTCGACGCCTCCCTGGTCGAGGCGGCGAAGGCGGTCGAGCGGGAGGATGGCGCGCGGGCCCGCGAGATCGTCCTGGCGGCGACCGCGCCCTTGGAGGCATGGCGGCGCTCAGGCGGCTTGGCGTTGTTCTCCGACTGCATTGCGGACCTGTCCGGGCGCTACGACGCCCTGGACCGGTATCGTCTGGTCCGTCCGGAACTCGCGGAAGCCGCTGTCCGCGCCGGGATCGGGGTCGCCGCCACCGACGTGGCCGCGGCCGTGAGCCGTTGCGACGCGCAGGCCGGCGAGACTATCCGGTCCGACCCGGAATTCCGGCGCATGGCAGACGGGATGTCAGCCAGCCTTGCGAAGGTTCCGGTCGCGCTCGACGCCCGCGACCCGGAGCTCCTGCATCGCCTGTTGATCGAGTTGCGCGCCTTCGAGCGACTCCTCGCGTTCCGCTACGGGTGAAGTCCCGGGCCGGTCAGGTTGCCGGAGCCCCCCCCGAGCGCGGCGGACGCTCAGCCAACGCGCCCGAGGACGGGCACGGCGTCGGTCAGCCAGGCGCCTACGAGCGGCATCCAGCCGCCGAAGATGATGAGCCCCGTCACAACGAGGGCGAGCCCCATCGTCGCCTCGACGGCACGCACGTGGCGCCGGAACCGACCGGCCAGCCTCAGGAACGGCCCGGTGAAGAAGGCGGCGGCGATGAACGGCAGCCCGATCCCGGCTGCGTACGCGGCCAGCAGCCACGCGCCGCGCGCGACCTCGTCCTCGCCGCCGGCGAGCAGCAGGATCGAAGCCAGGACGGGCCCCACGCACGGCGTCCACCCGAACGCGAAGGCGAGCCCTACCAGGAAAGCTCCGATGATGCCTTCCGGACGGGCCTCGACTTGGAAGCGCACGTCGCGCAGGAGCGGCATCCAGCGGAAGACGCCGATCATGTGAAGTCCGAGCGCAACGATCACGATCCCGGCGACGCGGGACAGCACGCCGACATGGTCAGCCAGGAGCTGGCCCGCAGCGGACGCGCTCGCGCCAAGCATCACGAAGACCGCTGCGAAGCCGAGCACGAAGGCCAGGGCCCGCAACACGGCCCGACGCGCGAGCGTGCGGTTCGGCCGTTCAACCAATTCCTGCAACGAGGCGCCCGCCAGGAAACAGAGGTAAGGTGGCACCAGCGGCAGGATGCAGGGCGAGAGGAACGAGAGCAGCCCGGCGCCGAAGGCGGTAAGGATCCCGACGTCGGCAGTCACGATGCCCCCTCGAACATATTCGACTTTCCCTATATTATGCGCCTGGATGGGTCGCTTGGGAAGGCCGATGCGCGCAACGAGGCGGTCCATGCTGGCGTGGGCGGGCGGGCTCTGCCTGCTGACCCCGACGGCGGAGGCCGCCGAACTGCTGATGTTCGAGCGGCGTGGTTGCCCCTGGTGCAGGGAATGGGAGAAGGTGATCGGCCCGATCTACCCGAGGTCGGAGGCAGGCCGCCGGGCACCCTTGCGCCGGGTCGACCTCGACGCAGGCGTGCCGCCGGGACTCACGCTCAAGCGCCCGATCCGCTACACACCCACGTTCGTCCTCGTCGAGGATGGGCGCGAGCTGGACCGGATCGAGGGCTATCCGGGTGAGGATTTCTTCTGGGGGAGGGCCGAACGGCTGCTCGGTCGATTGCCTGCCTCGCCCCGAAGCGGTCCCGACGGCACGACACCTGCAGGCGAACGGCCAGGAGAGGAATGAACGATGCCGCTGCAGCAGGCGGAGACGGCGACGAACGACACGGCCTCCGGATCCATCGACTTGGATCTGCTACTGGCCAATGCCCGCGATGCGAGCGAATTGCTCAAAGCCCTCGCGCACGAGGCGAGGCTCGTCATCCTCTGCCTCCTGGTCGAGGGCGAGCGTTCCGTGTCGGAGCTTGAGCAATTGCTGAACCTGCGCCAGCCTGCCGTGTCGCAGCAACTCGCACGCCTGCGCGCCGACGACCTCGTGGAGGCGCGTCGGGATGGCAAAAACATCTATTATACGCTCGCGCGTCCCGAGGTCCGCGAGATCATCGCGGCCCTGCATCGCGCCTTCTGCGAAGGGCGAGCTGGCTGACGGAAAACCGGGACCGCGGTGCCTGTCCGTCGGCTTCCGGCACAGCCCGGGCCGGCAGGCGTCGGTGCCCGGGCGAGACCTATAGTTCGAGCTTGTCGCGCACGGCCTGGATGCCAGCCTTCGCGCAACCCTCGTCTTCCGGGCCCCCGGGTGCTCCTGACACGCCGACGGCCCCGACGGTGGTCCCGGCGCTCTCGATGAGCACGCCGCCGCCCAGCACCACGACGTTCGGCAAATGGCGGATCCCAGCTTGCGGCTGCCCCGGTTGACTTAAGGCGACGAGTTCCGAGGTGTTCGTGCGGAAGCTTGTCGCGGTCCAGGCCTTCGCGCTCGCCGTCGTCAGGGTGTGTGGTCCGGCAAAGCGGTCGCGCAGAATGACTTGCGGCGATCCGAACCGGTCCGTCACGGAAACGGCAACCTGGTATCCCGCGGCCCGGCATGCCTCCAACGACGCACGGGCCAGATCCAGCGCCACGTCCGGGGACAGGCTACGGTAGCTGACGAGTCCGTCCTGAGCCGTGGCGGCACACGACGACATCATGGCCACCATCAGGCAACCGCGCCGCAATGTCATTCTCATCGTCTGCTCCCGTCGAACGGGCGTCACGGGCGTCGAGGTCGGGGCGCCGCTTCAAGAAGCCGCTTACGAACGTTCCCGACGCCCCCGCACCGCCGTTATTCGCGATACGATTCAGGCCGTACCATAACACGCCGCGGCGGCCCCGACAGCGAAACGCTCAAGTGTGACGGTCCACGAGATAGTACAGACCGGCCCGTGCCCCGACGAGAATGGATGCCAGGGCGAGCATCGAGCCGGCCGAAAGTGTCGACAGTCCGCTGAGGCCCTGGCCGATGGTGCATCCCAGGGCCGTCACGCCTCCGGTGCCCATCAGGAAGGCCCCCAGGAGATGGCGCTTGACCTCCCGCGCGTCGTCGGGAGCCTCCCAATGGAATTCGCCTGTGCCGCGCGCGGCGAGGAACGCGCCGAGGAGCACGCCGAGGACGGAGCCCACGCCGAAATCGACCTTCGTCCCGCTGGCGAGCATGGCGTACAGCAGCGTGTCGCCGACGGGTCGGGCGAAGCTGAAGGAGCCGACCGCACGGGTTTCGAACTCATCGAAGCCGACGATCCCGTTCGTCCACCAGCCGGCGACTATGAGGCATCCGATCAGGATGGAGCCGAACAACAGCCGCCGGTTATTCCGGAACTCGCGTCCGGCGAGCGCCATGAAGCCCAAAGCCGCGGCGGCGGCGATGCCTAGCGTTTCGCTGCCCCCTCGACCGAGGCCGAGCAAGGTCCCCAAGCGTTGCGCTCCCGCCGCGCCGAGCTCCACACTCAACGGCTCGGCCAGCGCTACCCGTCCGAGCGCGGTCAATCCGCTGACGGCCATGTAGGCGGAGAGGCCCAGCACCAGCAGGACGAGAAGCGCCCGCAGGTCGCCGCCGCCGAGGCGTAGGAGGGCCCCGAAGCCACAGGTCCCCACGAGCGCCATCCCGAACCCGAACATCGCGCCCCCGATGACCAAGGCTCCCCATTCAAGACGGGCGCCAGCATAGATCGACCGCGCGAGGTCGAGGCCCGCATAGGCCTCCAGCAGGTGGGTGCCGAGGATCGCGATGCCGGCGGCGAGCATCCAGGCACGGGCGCGTCGCGTATCTCGCGCGTAGACCGCGTCCTCGACGGCACCCAGGGTGCAGAACCGGCCACGTCGGGCGACGAGGCCGAGCAGCACTCCGAGGACGAAGCCGAGCGCCGCCCGGAGCAGATGCGGGGGAAGGAGTTCCAACATCAACCGAGACTCGGGGCCGAGGATGCGACGGCATGGGTCGAGATGGCGACTGCCTCCGCAAGCACGGTCCGGTTTCCGGTCGGAGGATAGGTAATCCCGGGAGGCGCAAGAGACAGCCGAGTGGTCATGGCGGGGCGGTCGCGCCGGCGGGACGTCGCGAGAGCAGCCGCCGCAAGGTGCGCGTCTCGATGCCGAGGGCACGGGCGGTCGCGGGTACGTTGGCGTCCATGGCGCGTAGCACCGCCTCGGCATGGCGTCGGTCGACGTCCCGGATCGACGACGCGGGCGCACGCGCCAGCCTGCATGCGGCCGGGAGGTTTCGCAGGACGGCATCGATCTCGCCAGGCGCCGCCGGTCTCGCAAGGAATTCCTCCGCCCCCATCCTCAAGGCGGCAACCGCCCCGCGGAGGGATGCGTAGCGCGACAGGACCACGATGCGGGCGGTCGGTCGCGTGGCGACGAGAGGTGGGATGAGGGCGAGGCCGCTGCCGTCGGGCAAGCGATAGTCGATCACGGCGAAGCTCGGCTTCTCCGTCGTTATGACAAGCGTGGCTTCGGCCAGCGTGGAGGCGACCTGGACGCGGTATCCGCGCTCGGCCATCTCGACCGCCAGCCGCTCGCGCGCGACGGGATCCGCCTCTGCGAGCAGCAATGCGCCACATCCGAGGCCCAGTTCCGGCGCAGGATCTGCCGGCGCTTCGTTGTCCGGGGAGCGCATCCAACGGACGGACCGGACCCCGAACCTCGTGTCGGCCACCTGGCGCTGCCCGCTCAAACCGCCAGCTTGGGCCTTGCCATCCATTCGCGTCCCTTGAGCATGCCTTGCCAGTAGATCGGCGGGAGCATGCGTTCCTTAAGCAGCCACGCGGCCCGGCTTGGCTTCGTGCCGTCGATGAGCCAGGACGGAAAGCTTGGGAGGAGTTTGCCGCCGTAACCGAACTCGGCAAGCAGGATCTTGCCGCGCTCGACCGTGAGCGGGCATGAGCCGTACCCGTCGTAGACCGCATCCGGCTCCTTGATGAAGCCCATGTCGCGCAACAGGTTGTGCGCCAAGACGGGCGCCTGCTTTCGCGCCGCGGCGGCGGTCTTGGCGTTCGGCGCACTGCAGGCATCGCCCAGCGCGTAGACGTCGGCGAAGCGTTTGTGGCGCATGCTCGCCTGGTCCACCTCGACCCAGCCGCTCGAATCCGCAAGGGGCGACGTCCTGACGAAATCGGGGGCCTGTTGGGGCGGAACGACGTGGATCATGTCGAACTCGGTCTCCACCGTCGACTTGGTCCCGTCCTCGGCCGTGCGAGAGAACCAGGCGCGCTTGGCTTGGCCGTCGATGCGCGTGAGGTTGTGATTGAAGTGCAGCTTCGCGTCGTAGCGACGGACGTACTCCATCAGCGGCGGGACGTACTCCTTCACGCCGAACAGGCCAGGCGTAGCGGTGAAGAAATCGATCCCGATGTCCGGCAAGCGACCAGACCGCCGCCAATGGTCGGCGGAGAGATACATCGCCTTCTGCGGAGCGCCCGCGCACTTGATCGGCATGGGCGGCTGAGTGAACACGGCCCGTCCCCTGCCGAGGCCTTGCACCAGTTCCCAGGTATAGGGCGCGAGGTCGAAGCGGTAGTTCGAGGTGACCCCGTTCCGGCCGAGCGTTTCGTCCAGGCCGTCGATGCCGGCCCAGTTGAGCTTGAGCCCCGGGGCGACGACGAGGCGGTCGTAGCCGATGGCCCGGCCGCCCTCCAGCACCACGGCCTTCCTCTCGGGCTCGAAGGCGACCACGCCGGCCTTGATCCAGGTCACGCCGTCCGGGATCAGCGACGCCATGGTCCGGGCCGTTTCGTCCTGGTCGAACACGCCGGCGCCGACCAGCGTCCAACCGGGCTGGTAGTAGTGGACGTCGGCTGGGTCGATGACAGCGACCTGCAAGTCGGGCTTGCGCGCCTTCAGGCTTGAGGCCGCCGCGATGCCGGCCGCGCCGCCGCCGACGACAACGACCGTGAAGCGCCTCTCGACACCCTCCGTCGCGACGCCGCCGCGCGTTGCCATCCGGGCGGCCGAGCCGCTCATGTCGTAGCCCGCGGCCTTGGCGGCGGCCACGATCTCCGGCACGGCGCGACCGCGCCGCGCCTCGGCGAGCGACCACAGCGTGGCCGAGCGCGTGCCGGTGCGGCAGTAGGCAAGCGTCGGCTTCGGCAGGGCGCCCGTCGCCGTCTCGAAAGCCGCGACGTCCGCGTCGGTGATCCCGCCCGAGGTGACCGGCAGGTAGCGCGCGGCGATGCCCGCCTGCCCGGCCAATCTTTCGATCTCGCGGAATGCGGTTTGGTCGGCGGCCTCGGCATCGGGGCGGTTGCAGATGATCGACCGGAACCCGGCGGATGCAACCGCCGGGATGTCGTCTGGCCCGATTTGCGGCGCGACGGCCAAGTCGTTCGTGATGAGCTTGGCGTCCATTGCAGGCTCCTTCGTTATGTCAAATTACATATTGACTTTGGCTGATCTGAGCATAAGGGATATTGACAGGGGCGCAATCCCCAGAATAGCTGGCGCTGTGCCGGCGGAACGCTAGGAACATCAATATATGATTTCACATATTGATTTGGGCGACGATGCGGTCGGCAGACCGGCCTGTCCGCCGGTGATGGGCGATCCCGCCCCTGGCTTCCGGGCGCGCACGACGATGGGCGAGCGGACGCTTGAGGAGTACCGCGGGCGCTGGTTGGTCTTGTTCTCCCACCCGGCCGACTTCACGCCGGTCTGCACGAGCGAGTTCCTCGCCTTCTCGCGCGCCTATCCTCGGTTCCAGGCGCTGGATTGCGACCTGCTCGGCCTCTCGGTCGACAGCCTCTCGTCGCACCTCGCATGGGCCCACAACATCGAGGAGCGCTTCGGCGTCCGGGTGCCGTTCCCGATGCTGGAGGACCCCTCCATGGCCATCGCGCGCGCCTACGGCATGTTGCCGCCGGGCGCCGTGTCGAGCGCGACCGTAAGGACAACTTTCGTCATCGATCCGGACGGGATCATCCGGGCCGCCTCCACCTACCCGATGACGGTGGGGCGCAACGTCGAGGAGATCCTGCGCCTCGTCGCCGCGCTTCAGCTCACAGACGAGGAGGACGTCGTCACGCCGGAAGCTTGGCGGCCGGGCGATCCGATCCTCGTCGCGCCACCGCTGACGTTCCACGCGGCCGCCGGCCGCTCGGAGGGCGAGGTCGGCGACTGGTACTTCCGAACGGGGACCCTACGAGCATGACGGAAGCGGACGGCCCACGCCCCATCGTCCGGGGGTTCTACGAGCGGCGAACCGGCAGTATCCAGTACGTGGCCTCGTGCCCGCGGACGAGGCGCTGCGCCATCATCGATCCGGTGCTGGACTTCGACGAGAAGTCGGGTGCGACCGCGACGCGTTGCGCCGACGAGATCTTGGCGTACGTGCGGGCGGAGGGGCTCTCCGTCGAGTGGATCCTCGATACCCACCCGCACGCCGACCATTTCTCGGCCGCTCGGTACCTTAAGGAGCGAACCGGAGCACCGACCGCCATCGGCGAGCGGGTCGTCGAGGTCCAGAAACTTTGGAAGGCGATCTACGGCTTCGTGGACCTGCCGACCGACGGCTCGCAATGGGACCGCACCTTCGCGGAGGGCGATGCCTTCTCGGTCGGCGAGGTACCGGCTCGGGTTCTTTTCTCGCCGGGCCACACGCTGGCTTCCGTCACCTACGTGATCGGAGACGCCGCCTTCGTGCACGATACCCTATTCATGCCGGATTCGGGCACCGCACGCGCCGACTTCCCAGGCGGCAGCGCCGCCGCGCTCTGGCGCTCGATCCAGGCCATCCTCGCTCTGGCGGGCGAGACGCGCGTCTTCACCGGCCATGACTATCGGCCCGGCGGTCGCGAAGCGCGCTGGGAAAGCACCGTCGCCGAGCAGCGGGCGCGGAACACTCACATCGTCGCGGCCCGCACCGAGTCGGACTTCGTGCGCATCCGCGAAGAACGCGACGCCACCCTGCCGATGCCCAAGCTCATCCTGCACGCGTTGCAGGTCAACATCCGCGGTGGTGGGCTGCCCGAGCCCGAGGCGAATGGCAGGCGCTATCTCAAGTTTCCTCTCGACGCCTTGGAAGGGGCTGCGTGGGAATGAGCCCGGCGGCGTCGCTTCCCGAGGACATGGCCCGGGAGGTCTCTGACCTCCTGAAGGTGTTCGCCCACCCGGGTCGCTTGCGCCTCCTATGCCGATTGTTCGAAGGCGAGTGCTCCGTGGCCGAGATGGAACGCGAACTCGGCATACGCCAGCCGAGCCTCTCCCAGCACCTGGGCGAGTTGCGGGAGGCCGGGTTGGTCTTGACCCGCCGCGAGCACAAGACCGTATTCTATACGCTGACGGAGCCCCGTGCGGTCGATCTCGTCCAGTTCCTGCACGAGATGTTTTGTTCGGGAGAGCCGCGGCGGCGTCCTCGCCGCGGCAAGGCGAGCGAACATGCCCGGAGCGGCGGGGCGGCCATGTTCGCATGGACCGGCGGCGCGGCGCTCGACCAGGGGGCGAGGCGTCCGGGGCGGCCCACGCGATGAGCGCCTTGCTCGCTCTCCTGTCCGGCGGCTTCGTCGGCTTCAGCCTCGGCCTCATCGGCGGCGGAGGGTCGATCCTGGCGACCCCCCTCCTGCTCTACGTGGTCGGCGTCGGACAGCCGCACGTCGCAATCGGGACAGGCGCCCTCGCGGTGGCGGTGAGCGCCTTCGCGAACTTCACCGGCCACTGGAGGGCGGGCAACGTGCGGTGGGGCAACGCGCTCGTGTTCGCTGCCTTCGGCGTCGTCGGTGCCCTCGTTGGCTCGACGTTGGGCAAGGCGTTCGACGGCGAGCGCCTGCTTTTCCTGTTCGCCCTGGTCATGATCGCCGTCGGGCTGCTGATGCTAAGGTCCGGCACGCGCAATCGCTCCGGCAACGCCGCGGCCGGCGAGGCGGTCGCCCCGCCGGCCTTCACGCCGAAGTTGGCCGCGGTGGCGCTGGCCGTCGGCGTCATGTCGGGGTTCTTCGGCATCGGCGGGGGCTTCCTGATCGTGCCGGGTCTCGTGTTCGCCACCGGAATGCCGATGATCAACGCCATCGGCACCTCGCTCTTCGCAGTCGGTGCCTTCGGCGTCGCGACGGCGGCCAACTATGCCCTGTCAGGCATGATCGATTGGCCGGTCGCGGCCGAGTACATCGCTGGCGGTCTCGTCGGCGGCTGGATCGGCATGCGGCTCGCGTGCCGCCTTGCCGGGGAGAAGGGCACGCTCGACAAGATCTTCGCCTCTCTCATCTTCGCGGTCGCCGCTTATATGCTGTACCGGACAAGCAGCGCCTGGACCTGAATCGAGAGAACGTCTCGGATCGCACCATGTACCTCGCAAGTCTCGATGCCCTTGTGCTCGCTCGCGCGCAGTTCGGCTTCACGGTGGCCTTCCACATCGTGTTCCCGGCCTTCTCGATAGGTCTGGCGAGCTACCTCGCCGTACTCGAAGGCCTGTGGCTCGCCACGGGACGCGCAGTATACATCAACCTGTTCAAGTATTGGCTGAAGATCTTCGCCGTGGCCTTCGCCATGGGTGTCGTCTCCGGCATCGTGATGTCCTACCAGTTCGGCACCAACTGGTCGGTCTATTCCGACAAGACCGGGCCGGTGCTCGGGCCGATGATGGCCTACGAGGTGCTATCGGCCTTCTTCCTGGAGGCGGGCTTCCTCGGGGTGATGCTGTTCGGCATGAACAAGGTCGGGCGCGGCCTGCACTTCCTCGCGACCCTGATGGTGGCGGTCGGCACCTGCTTCTCGGCCTTCTGGATCCTGTCGGTGAACTCGTGGATGCAGACGCCCCAGGGCTACGGCGTCAACGCGCAGGGGCAGTTCGTGCCCGCCGATTGGTGGGCCATCGTCTTCAATCCGTCCTTCCCCTACCGCCTCGTCCACATGGTGCTGGCGGCCTACCTCACCACCGCGCTGGTGGTCGGCGCGGTCGGCGCCTGGCACCTCCTGCGGGAGCGCGCCAACCCGGGCGCGCGCGCCATGTTCTCCATGGCGATGTGGATGCTCGCCTGCGTCGCGCCGCTGCAGATCCTGGCCGGCGACGCGCACGGGCTTAACACCTTGGAGCACCAGCCCGCGAAAGTCATGGCGATGGAGGGCCATTTCCAAAGCCATCCGGATGGGGCGCCGCTGATCCTGTTCGGCCTGCCCGACGAGGAGGCCGCCACCGTCCGCTACGCACTTCAAGTCCCGAAGCTTTCATCGCTGATCCTCCAGCACAGCCTGGACGCGCCGCTGAAGGGCCTCGACACCATGAAGCGGGAGGACTGGCCGCCCGTGCCGGTCGTGTTCTGGTCGTTCCGCGTGATGGTCGCCCTCGGCTTCGCGATGCTGGGGCTCGGGCTGTGGAGCCTGTGGGCCCGCGTGAAGGGTCGCCTGTATGCGATGCCTTGGCTGCACCGCGCTGCCGTGGCGATGGGCCCGGCCGGGTTCGTGGCGGTGCTTGCCGGCTGGATCACCACCGAGGTCGGGCGCCAGCCCTACACCGTATACGGGCTCCTGCGCACGGCGGATTCGGTCTCGCCGCTGCAGGCACCAGCGGTGGCCGCTTCCCTGGTCGCCTTCGTGCTGGTCTACTTCGCGGTGTTCGGCATGGGCGTCCTCTACATCCTGCGGCTGATGGCGCACGCGCCCCAGGGGGCCGAGCCCGGCCTGCAGCCGGGCCTGCCGATCCGCACCGCCGGCGTCACCCCGGCGCCCGCGGTCGATCCCGACCGCCACCTCCAGCCCGCGGAGTGAGGCCATGCCCGTCGATCTCGGCCTCTCCCTCGACCTCTCGGTGGTCTGGGCCTTCGTCATCGCCTTCGCGGTCTTCGCCTACGTGGTGATGGACGGCTTCGACCTCGGCGTCGGTCTGCTCTTTCCGGGGCTGCGCCCGGGGGAGGAGCGCGACACCGCCATGAACTCGATCGCCCCCGTCTGGGACGGCAACGAGACCTGGCTGATCCTCGGCGGCGGCGGCCTGTTCGCGGCCTTCCCGCTCGCCTACGCGATCATCCTGCCCGCGCTCTACGCGCCGATCATCGCCATGCTGCTCGGGCTGATCTTCCGCGGCGTCGCCTTCGAGTTCCGCTGGCGCGATCCCCGACACCGCGCCGCATGGGACGTGGCCTTCACGGGCGGCTCGCTGGTGGCGGCCCTCGCGCAGGGCATCACGTTGGGCGCGCTCCTGCAGGGCATCGCGGTGGCGGGCCGGGGGTACGGCGGCGGCTGGTGGGACTGGCTGACCCCGTTCAGCCTGCTCACCGGGGTGAGCCTCGTCGTCGGCTACGCGCTGCTCGGAGCCACCTGGCTCGTGATGCGCACGGAGGGCACGACGCGCATCCACGCGCGGCGCATGGCCTTCCGCCTCGGCGTCGCGACCGTCACCTGCATCGGCCTCGTCAGCGCCGCGACCCCGTTCCTGGACGCCACCTATGCCGGGCGCTGGTTCGCGTGGCCGAGCGTGCTCCTGACAGCGCAGGTGCCGCTCCTCGTGGTGGTCGGCGCGGCCCTGTTCTTCCGGGCGCTGGCGCGCGACGCCGACCGGGCGCCCTTCCTGCTGGCGCTCGGCCTGTTCGCCCTCTCCTACATCGGGCTCGGCATCAGCATCTTCCCCGACATCGTGCCGGGCCGGGTCACGATCTGGGAGGCGGCTTCGCCCCCCTTCTCGCAGATCTTCATGCTGGTGGGCGCGAGCGTGCTGATCCCTGTGATCCTCGCCTACACGGCCTATGCCTACTGGGTGTTCCGGGGGAAGGTCGGCACGGAGGGATACCATTGAGCCGCCCCTCTCTCTCCTGGGCCGCCCGCGTCGGCTGGTTCGCGGCTCTCTGGCTCGGCGGCGTCGCGACGGTCGGTCTCGTCGCCTATGGACTGCGTCTGTGGCTGAAGAAATGACTGCCGGCAGGGCCTCCAGCCTCCGGAGGCCGACGCCAACCGAGATAAATTCAATTTCTTGCATATGTTGTTGGCTGCCGGACCGACATGTGCAAACGATGCGCGTGCTCTCTCCGGTGCGGGACGTCTAGTCGGAGGATCGGATGGCAGGGGCCGAGCAGGTTCAGGATCGGTCGTTCCCCCTAAGCGCGGGCATCCTGTTCGGGCTCGGCCTGGGCGGCTTCTTCGATGGGATCGTGCTGCATCAAGTGCTTCAGTGGCATCATATGCTGAGCAGCTGGTACCCCATCAACTCTATCCCCAACCTCGAACTGAATACCTTGTGGGACGGCATCTTCCATAGCACGACGTACGTTTTCGTGGTCATCGGGCTATTTATCCTCTGGCGGACTGCGCATCGCCGTCACCTCTACTGGTCCAACAAACTTCTTGCCGGCACTCTCCTGATCGGGTGGGGTTTCTTCAATGTCGTCGAAGGCGTGATCGACCATCAGTTCCTCGGCGTGCACCACGTCAACGAACTCATGCCCCGGGAACAGTGGATTTATTGGGATGTTGGCTTCCTGGCATGGGGGCTCGCCATGCTCGTCGCCGGCTGGTTATTGGTAAGGTCCGGACGTGCGGAGCAAGCGACGGCGCGAACGGTGCGGGCATAGTCCGGTGGACGTCAGGCGACGCGAACTCCGGCTCGGCATCCGGCAGGGCCTGCCATGGCTCGTCCTGTTTTCAGCCCTGGTTCTTGCCACGATCCCGACGTGGCGGCCTCTGATGTTCAGGGTTTCGCCGACCCTCGACGACCTACTCGACATCCGCTGCCGCCAATGGTGATGTCCCCCCCACCGGGTACGCCGCGTGCCATCGATCCGCACGCGAAGGGCGCGACGCGACCGTTCCGAAGCCGCTCGACGGGCCGCAAGTCTTTTCGTCGAGGGCTGCGATTGGCTGGTGGCAGCCGGCAAGCGGGACTGCGTGCGGCGGCGAACTGGTCAAGCACAGCCGGCCGCTTCACTCATCCTGAGGGCGAGGCTTCGCCTGCCGGGAGCGGACCGGTCCCGAGGAAGGGGGCCTGACGTTGGAAGGTGAATGAGGGGCATCCGCGTTGCCCGGCGCACCCTGCCCAGCAGGCTCGGACACGATGCCCACGCCAGCCGTGCGCCCGGTCACGATCACCCCGACGAAATCCTCCCCCGCGATGAAGCGGGCACCTGCGCAGCGTAGGGCAGCCACCAACCGCCCAGCGAGTGCGACGCGGAGCACGATGAAGCCGTTCTCGTAGTCGTTGATCGACTTTTTCGAGACGCGCGCCAGCACGTGCAACTCCTGCTGGGTAAGGCCGACCAGCAGGCGGGCGGCTTGGCACAGGTAACCCGGAACCACCCGATCCAACGGAAAATCCCGCACCGACGCGAAGTCGAGGCCTGGGGGGATGTCGGGAGACGCTTGAAAGATTTTTATAGCACAGGTATAATTAAGCCCTTCATCGAGTACCGCCGCCTGCCCGACCTCCCTCGACCCCGCGTCGAGCGAGACGGCCTTCCTCTGCCTTTGGGGTTCCACCATGATCATCGCGCTGTTCGGTGGCGATGGCCGTGCCGTTGGCACGTACGCCGCCGTCCTCATTGCCCGTGCCGCAGCCTCAGTCGGCACCGCCACGACGCTGCTACGCGTCGTCGGCATGCACGAATCCCGGTTGCTCCGTCCCGACAGCGTGCCGGACCCGTTGCGCGTTGTCGAGGTATGCAACGATGATCCGTCGTTCGCCACGGTCCTTCGTGAGGAAACGGCTGCCGTTCCCGGAAACCGCCTCGTGGTGCTCGACCTGCCGCCGGGGTGGGTCGCGGCCTGTCCGGTGGAACTCGGGGACTGTCCCAAGGTCGTGGCGGTAGGGCCTTCCGCTCTGGAATGCGCCGTCGCGGCGTCCGCGCTTCGCCGGATCGGCGACAGCCCTGGCCCGTGGGTGCTGGGTTGCGGGGCCACTTCTGGCAGAGCGTTCGAACAGACCGTGCGTGAGATGGCGTCCGCGGTCGGGCTCGACGACGCCCTTGTTCGCGTAATCGCTCACGGCCTGCCTGCCTCACGACCGGATGACGCGGCGTCGACCCACTGGGTGCCGCTCCCTCACCTGTTCCGTTGCGCCGCGCTCCAAGTCCTGAGTGCCATACTGCCGGGCGCGTTCGCGCCTCCCAAGCATCCTGCCGACTTGCTCGCATGCTTCCTCACCGGCATGGGCGAGGCAGACCGCCGCGGTCCGCAGGAACGGCTCCGGGATCTCGCCGACGCCTTGGACGCCGCGGAGGGGGACGGTTACCCGTCCGCCCAGGAACTCGCCGCAGCGCCTCTCCTGGATGACTGGGAGTTCGGGGTGCGGCCGGTGGCGGCGCTCGTGGGTCGCGTCACGCAGCATCCTGACTTCCCCGCCGGCCGACGGGGTCGCACCTCGGAGGTGTACGTCTCCGACCGTCGCACCTGGGCCAGGACCTATTCGCGACTCTACCGGCTGGGGCGTCCCGCAGGTTCGCGTCCGAGCTTGCAGTAGGGCGCAGGTCCTTTCGTCGACACGAGCTGTCGCACCTTTCCAGACACGTGGATGCCATTCCCACCCTTGGAGACCCAAGAGGAAGGGTGCCCTCGCCTGCCTGCGCCGTCATGAGAGGAAGGCACGAGATGCCGGTGCACATCGAGGGCGGACGCCGTTGGGCGCTGCCGGCGGCCGATGGCGCGTCATCCCTCCGCCGGCTGTGGCGGACGGTCGGGCCCGGCGCCCTCACGCCCGACTTGGCCAAGCCCTTGATGGCCGCCGTAACGGACGCCCTCGCCGCCAACGGACCGGGGAGCGCCATCCTGACCTGGGACGACGGCCCGGCGGTGATCGGCGAGGCCCGAGCGACGCTCGAACGTTGGGGGCCGACGCATCCGGGCATCGACGTGGCCGCCACGGCGGCCCTCGCGCTGGCCCTTCGTGGCGACGAGATCGCTGCCACGTTTCTCGCCGACGCCCTCGACCGGCTCGCCGTCGGAGCGGGCGGGCCGCACCATGCCCGCTTCGCCCGCGCGTGGCGCGCCCGGTCCGGAAACACTGCGAACGCCGCGTCCGCAGGCGGGTGACAGGACGCCGGCCCCACGGTCGATCTCAGCCAATAGCCAGATGGAGGCTCCATGCGCTTGTGGATCTTCTCCGACCTGCACCTCGATATCGGAGGTCCCTGGATGCACGCGCCGGTTCCCGCCGCCGACCTTGCGGTGGTCGCCGGCGACGTCGGCGAGGGATTGACCCGTTCAGTGGCGTGGCTCGCCGCCACCGTCCGCCCGCACATGCCGGTCGCCTTCGTAGCGGGAAACCATGAATACTATCGCCAGTGTTTGCCGGACGAGTTGCAGGCGGGGCGTGCCGCCGCAGCCGAAGCCGGCATCCATCTGCTGGAGAACGACACCGTCCGCTTCGGCGATCTCGCGATCTCTGGGTGCACCCTTTGGACCGACTACGAGCTCGATGGCCCGGCGACACGGACCGCCGCCATGCGGGATGCACGCGTGGGGATGAACGACCACCGCCTCATCGCCTGGATGCGCAAGCCCGAGTGGCAGCGGTTCCGGCCGGAGGAGGCGCTCGCGATGCACGTCGCGTCCCGCCGCTTTCTTGAAAGTGCGCTGCGGCCGGACGCGGACAGTACGCTGCGGGCGCACGTCGTGGTCACCCACCACGCTCCCGCGGCAGCCAGCATCGCCCCCCGGTTCGTCGGGAAGCCCCTCAATGCTGCCTTCGCGTCCCGGTTGGATGACCTGATCGAGAACGGCCGGCCGTCACTTTGGGTGCACGGTCACACCCACTCGTCGTTCGATTATCGCCTCGGCCAGACCCGCGTCCTCTGCAATCCACGTGGGTATCCAGGCGAGAATCCGTACTTCCAGCCAGGCCTCGTCGTCGAGGTCTGAGATCGCCCGCGACGACCCGCGGGCCCTTCCCGTCGCACCCTGCCAGCACACCGCGAGTTGAGGACCGATGCCGAGGCTTCGCTTGGACACCTTGCGCGCTCAGATCCGAGCCTACGTCGGGCAGGCGCCCCGGGAGGATCAGTCTCCGGGCGCCTTCCCACCCCCAGCCGGGGCCGATGCCGCCATGGCGGCATCGCCCGGGTCGGGCTCGCCGGCCGTCCGCCCTCCTCGCGCGCCGGCGCCGTCGTGGAAAACCGGCGAGGTGTCGCCATGACGCGGCACGTCCGGCCGCCGCGCCGGATGCCGGGCGAGGTCGTCCCGGAGCCTCTTCCGCTACCGTTCCGGCCCAAGGCACGCATCACCCCGAAACCGGAGGTGCTGCCGCCCTGTCCCGGGCCGGCATCGAGCCCGGGGCGGCGGGAGGGTGCCCGGTTCTGGATCATCTCGGACCTGATCGTAGACCGGCATCCGGGCTTTCGGCTCCCGGACCCACTTCCGGAGTTCGATGTGCTCTTGGTTGCCGGCGGCGTGGCCATAGGGCTGGAGCCTGCGCTGCGATGGCTGGCGCAGGCCCTGGACGGTCGGCAGGGGGACAGGCCCGTCATGATGGTCGCGGGTAGCGCCGAACTGTGGTCCGAGACGCCGATGGTGGAGGCCGTCGCCCGCGGTCGTGAAATCGCCCGGGAACTCGGCATCCACCTCCTCGCCGACGAGACCGTCCGCGTCGGACCACCCGCCGGGGGCGGGACCATCGTCGTCGGGGCGACCTTGTGGACCGACTGGTGCCTCGAAGGCCGGTTCGAGGGCCGCCTCGCCAGGGTGGCCGCGCGGCATTCCTGGGCGGATTGCAAGCGCGTTCTGCTGCGGCGGGGGCGCCCGTGGACGCCAATCGACGCCCTCGGGGCGCACGCACGATCCCGAGGCTACATCGAGGACGCTCTGACCAGCATCGTTTGCCAGTCCCTCGGTGTCGCGAGGGGCCCCGGCACGCTCGTTCCCGACGTTCGCCCGGGAGACCGTGCGGTTGTCCTCACTCATTTTGCGCCGTCGCGCCGCTCCCTGCCGGAAGACTGGCCGGGATGGCTTGGGGACGCTTGGTTGGCGGCATCGCATGCCTCGGACCTGGAGGATGTCATGCACGCCTGGGGGGCGCCGGCGCTCTGGGTGCACGGTCGGGCCGTCGCATCGGCGGACTACAGGATCGGCCGGACGCGGGTGGTGGCCAATCCCTTACGACGCTGGAAGACGGCCGCCACCTTCAACCCGGCTTTGGTGATCGAGGCCTGAAGCGGATGTGCGGTCGGCGATCTCATCCGCGGCTCTCACGGACGCCGCGTATGTGAGGCCCCGGCCTGCGGAACGGTACGGGGCCCAGTTGCCCTCAAGGCGGGGCCGATAGCTACCGCGTCTCGGGGTGCTTGCTCCATAAATATATCGCTGGTATAATTGTGGTCCTCGAACGGTTCCGCCAAATCACACCGCAATCCCTTCAATGATGAGGAACCGCGCGGTCGAGCCATCGTGGTCGACCGGCTGCTGGGGCGGTCGTGTCGCGAGATCTCGGGTGGGTGACGGCTTCCACGAAACTTTCGAGTTCTGTCGTGGCGAACGTGGCGGGTGCGCTGCCGGCTCGGGTCAGCGGAACGGTCGGAGGGGAGATGAGTTCGAAGACCGCCTGTATCCATTCGGGTCCGGACGTGATGCACGCGGGCCGGGCATCACGACGGACGCCGTCGATCCGCGTCGACGCTGGACCGATGGCGGCTTGGCGGACGCGCGCCCCTGGTAGTCTCGGCGGCTCGGAGGCGATGGCGCTTGCACGGCTATTGGCGTCGACGTCGATCCTGGGCGAGCCGCGGTGGCCAGCCGCGAGGAACGGGGATGCCGCCGCCGCCGCCGCGCTGGCGATCCGCCAAGTTCGGGCATGCGGTGCGGACTCGGTCGCGTCAGACCTGGTCATGGGCAACCTCCTGCTGCTGGCCGAGCGGGGCGACCCGACGGCGCCGACAGTCATCGCTTACGCCTTGCGCGCGCTGGCACGGCGCGGCGCGGGCGACCGCCGCCTGTTGCGGCTCGCGGCGCGCTGGGCACGACCGAGGAGGCGCCCCCCCCGCGCCGTCGCTGAGCCATAGACCCCACGCCAACGCCTTGCCGAGTGAAGCCGGAGGAAGCCATGCCCGAACCGAACGTGGCGGGGTGCGCCATGGCGCGCGCCTTTATCGAGACTATGCGGAAGGAAGCCGCGAGCCCGGACCCGTCGTGGTGTCTGGACGAGGCGGAGATCGACGCCCTCGCGCACGGGCGGCAGGAAGGCTCCGCCGTGCCCAGGCTAGCCGCCGACATCGTAGCCGCGGCGGTCATGCTGGCGCACGCTCTCGCTCCGTCCGAACCGTTGCTTGCCGACGACCGCTTCCCGGTGCTGCTGGTGCGCGTGCCGGCGGCGGATTGGGTCGAGCCGATGCGGTGCGTCGTGGGCCCCTGCCTCTTCGGTTTGGGATGGAGGGTCCGCGACGGTGAGGCCGGTCGCGGATCATGGGGTGAGCGAGGCCGCCGCGAGGTCGTCGTTTTCGCACGGGACGGGTCGTCGCGCGAGCATCGGCCAGAACGCGGCAACGAAGTGGTCGGCGCGGCCGTGGTCGCGGGCATCCCGCTCCTGGGCGTGGCCGACGATCCCGCCAAGACGCTGCCGCGCGACCTCCTTCAGGCCGTCGACCGGGAGATCCTCGTCGGACCGCTCGACGCCGGAGCGCTTCGCCTCGTAATCGAGGTGGTGACCGGCGAGGTTCCGCCTCTCTCGACGCTCCCGGACCGCATCGGGGCGTGGGCAGCCGCCGAGCTCCGCATCGGTATCCGTCCGGGCCGCGGAGCGTCGGAAGCCCTTGAGCGCCTCGGGCGCCCACGCCTGCGAGAGAGGCAGCGAGCGGCGAATGTGCCACGCCTTGAGGAACTGCTTGGCTTCGGAGCCGCCCGCGACTGGGGCCTCAACCTCGTGGCGGACCTAAAGTCATGGCACGAAGGGCGGATCCCGTTCGAGGCCTGCGAGTCTGCCGCCCTTGTTAGCGGCGCGCCCGGCACGGGCAAAACGCGGTTCGCCATGGCCCTGGCCCGGAGCGCGAACCTGCCGTTGCATCCCGGCTCGCTCGCGCAGTGGCAGAGCGCCCGCGACGGCCATCTCGGCCACACGCTGGGTGCCATGCGACAGTTCTTCGAGGAGGCGCGGCGGTCGCCTTGCGTAGTCCTTCTCGACGAGCTCGATTCGTTCGGAGATAGGAATACATTCTCAGAAAATCATCGGGATTACTCCAGCCAAGTCGTCAATGCGCTCCTGGAGCATCTCGATGGCGCCGTCGGGCGCGAGGGCGTTGTGGTCGTGGCTACGACGAACCATCCTGCAAGGATTGATCCTGCGATCCTACGTTCGGGGCGCCTGGAGCGGCACTTCCGGATCGATTTACCAAACCTCGACGCGCTGGCCGGCATGCTCGGCCAGTATCTCGGGCCGGGAGCCGGAAGCCTCGAACTGGCCCCGGTCGTCCCTCTGTTGCGCGGCATGACGGGCGCGGACGTCGAGGCGCTCGTACGCCGGGCAAGGGGCAGCGCACGAAGGGCCGCCCGGCCCCTCACGGTTGACGATCTGGTGGCGGCCGCGTCGAACGGTGCGCCGGCGCTGGGGGATGGGCTCCGGATGCGCTGCGCCGTCCACGAGGCCGGCCATGCGGTCGCGCTCCTGGCCGCAGGCGCGAGCGGACCGGTGACGCTAACCGTCGCGCCGACGGGCGGCCTGACCGAGCACGTCCTTGCCGACGCCTACGGTACCTTGACCGAGGGCGATCTCGAACGGTCCCTGGTGATGACGCTGTCTGGGCGTGCGGCCGAAGAGGTTCTTCTTGGCGAGGTCTCGGCAGGCGCGGTCTCCGACCTCGCCGAGGCGACCCGCTGCGCGGTCGCCATGGAGGCATCTTGGGGATTCTCGGCGGAGTTCCCTCTGCTGTCCCTCGCCTCCGTCCACGACGCCGACCTCATTCGGATGCCGTGGTTGATGCGCCCGGTACTGGAGCGCCTCGGCCGTGCCTATGACCGCGCATGCGATCTGATGCGGACCGAGCGCCTCGCACTCGAACGGATTGCGGAGGCCCTTTTCCGGACAGGCTACCTCGACGATGCGACCACGCGGAGGCTGTTCGCGGGAACGACCGCCTCGCCCCGACGCCGGGTCAATCCGGGCCGCGGTGCCCGACGCACGCACGCCAACTGAGCATGACAATTGGGAAGGAGAGGCCATGACGTCCTTCGCTCGCCAACCGTCCGCCCGCCGGGAGCCGTCGGCATCGCGGTCGCCTGCCCGCCATCCGCTTGCGGAACGCACCCTGTTCGATGCCACTGCCCCGAAGGAGGTCCCTAGACCGGCAGGGGGATGGCGTCCGGTGCGCCGCCGCGTCGACGAGGAGGCCTGTAACGACACGCTGATGATGCTCGACATCGAGACCGTACCAGACCCGGTCCTGATGCCGGCCGACTGGGCCGCCGACCGGTTCCCGAAGGCGCCCTGGCATCAGGTCGTCGCCATTTCGGTGGTGGAGGTTTCGGTCGAGCGTGACCCGGCCACGGGCTTCGAGACATACGCGCTGCGATCGTGCCGGAGCGGCGGCGAGCCGGGGTGGGACGAGGCACGGTTGCTGCGAGCGTTCTGGCGCCTCTTCGAGAGCGAGCGCTACCGGCTCGTCACATGGAACGGCAGGGCGTTCGACATGCCGGTGGTCCTCGCCCGTTCGCTCATGCACGGTCTCGCGGCTCCGTCATGGTTCTTGCGCGGGACGCGCTGGGCCAATTACGGCCAGCGGCATGCCCAGGAGTGGCACCTCGACCTCATGGACACGATCTCATCCTTCGGGGCATCCCCGCGGCTCACCCTGGAGGAGGCTTCGGCGGCGGTCGGGGCACCGGGCAAAATGGGAGAGCACGGCTCCTGCGTCGGCGACTTGGTCGCGCGGGGGGAACTCGGCCGGGTGCGAGCCTACTGCGAGACTGACGTCGCCAACCTCTACGTCGTCTTCCTGCGTTGGGCGCACCTGACGGGAAGGACCAATGCCGCGGGGCACGACGCCGCGGTCGATGGGCTCCTGCGGTACCTGGAAGCGGAGGGGACGGCGCGCCCGCACTTGGCGGCGTTCGCACGCGAATGGGTGCGGAATGGCAGGCGCGTGCCGATGTGCGTGGGGCGCACGACGGGGGCTAGCGACGCCGAGGCCGGTGAGGGAGCCGATCCGGGAGACCGGGGGGGCCTCTCCGGCGCCTGATTGCACGCCTGATAGTGACGTCGTTGCTGGAGCGTCTGCGGGGGCGCTTTGGCATGCTTCGCCAAGGCGGTTCGGGCGGCGTCGGTAGAGGAAGCCGTCGGTCGGCTGGACGCGGAACGGAAGCGGCTCACCTCCAAGCCGCGCGAAAGACGATCTGCGCGTTGCAGCGACGACCCAGGCTTCGCGACCGAGAACGCGACCTTGTGGGACGAGGTCGCGCGGCCTCGCCGACGCCCGGACCGCGTTCGCTCGGAGGGGGGCTGGGACCGCGTGATGCGGGAAAGGTCGAACGGCGCTGGTATGATGATGGGCTCGCCCGGGAGCATGGCCTTGACGGTTAAAGTATCCCACAGATCGACAGATCCCGGCCGGCCGGGTTTGGCGCCCACGCGAAGAGCGGTCGTACCACGCGGCGGAATCTCTCCGTTTCGTCCCGATGCCACGGCCGCACGGAGGCCATTACAGCGGCGCGCGGCCCCACAGCTCACTGAGATCAAGCTCGGCGACGGCGACGTGCGCAGCCGCGGCTGGCTGGTGCATCACGACGGCGCCGTCAGGGCGTTGCTGCTGCCGGCGGGCGACAATCGCCTCGGACTGTTCGCCCTTGATGCACGGCTGCGGCCGCGCGGGTCATACAACCCGGATTTCTCCTCCTTGCCGGAGGCGGCCAAATGGATGGGACGCCGATTGAGGAAGGCTTGAGCGCCCCCATCGGCAGCCGAGGGAGGCGCGGATGCCGGCGGTCGGTCGGGGTACGGGACGTGCATCGATGCTCTACGCCTTTCGGAGAAACCTACGAGGGGCGGAGGGCGCTTGCGGTGCCGCCGGTATTCCCGGGATCGATCAAGCGCCGGCGCCGATGTCCGATGCCGGACCCGATGAAGGCCCAGGCCGGGTCGTAGACCGGGAAGAGGCGGCACAGGGCGCGACCTTCGTGAGGGATGCTTGCGTAGACGCAGTGGTTGTCCCGACCTTCGTCGACTTAGCCGATGCAGCTGGGCGTCTGGCAGATTTCGTCGCGCCGAACCCGCGCTCGGTGCACGCGCTGCCTGACGGGCGTGGGCCTTTCGACGCCTGGGGGGGCGACGGGAACTTGCTTCGTGTTCACCGCGATGCCGGCAGCTTCCGATGCGGTCGGCGTTACGACGCCGGTGATCTCCTGGCCGACGGCGTCGACGACCATCAGGCTTGTGTTCTTCTCGCCGGGCACGAGACGCACCTCGTGCGTGGCGAGTGCGCCAGTCAAGGTTTGTTGATTTTTGGTGGCCATGCGGTTTTAGCCCTTGAACTCCGGCTGGAGGGCTTCGCCGAGGCAGGCACCCTCGGTGGCCAGGATTTGCAACATCACCGAGCCCTGCACGCCGGGAAAGATGCCGAAGTGGATCGCGTCAGAGTGGGGTTGATCGTTCCAGAGCGCGATGGCACCGGGCGCCGCGCAACGACTGGCCAGTCGTGGTCGTCACGATCTGCAAGCGGGAACGGCTGGGGAATATCAGCGAGCCGCGATGAGAACGCTGATATGGGCGATGTCCACCATCAGCTTGGCGCCAACGTAACCGGCGATGGCACGGAAGCCTTGAAATTTTGGGTCCAGGCGTAAGCCGAGCCGCCCGCAGGACGAGCTTGGAACGATACCCGCGCGTTAACGACCGCTCATAGTCCAGCTCGACCTTCTCGTCTTCCGGTCGACGCAGTAACGCACGCTAACGTAGTCTCGTCCGGTCGATCTAGCCGAGAGGTTGCGATTGGTATGGCCGCTTGCCGTTGCCTGCATGGACAGTTGAAGCCGCAATGCAGTCGCTCGCCGCATAATTCACAGAATTCACACCCCTGACGGCGATCTGAGCCGGCCGATGAACCCTGTGCGCTGGCCAGAGCGTCGTTCCCAAGGCATAATATACCAGCGATATAAAAAGTTTCGTTTGTCCTTCCGCTGCGGTACCGCCCGCCGCGACGCGCGAGTCCCCCTGAGCGGCGGGCCAGTCCTCGTTCCCGTCCCCCTGTTTGGCCGCAAGGGCCCCGCCGGGGCCCGCGCGGTGACGATGGCCAACTCCCGCTTCACGACACCCCCTTACTTACGGCAGGAGCGATACGATGAAGCATGCTTGCCTACGCAACGTCGGACAGGATGTGGACCTGCGCAGGGCGCCGACTAAGACGGCACGCAGACGCCCGCAACCATCTAGGCAGCGGCTGGGCAGGTTGGAGGCGATAGGCGGCCGGATCGCGGGCCTCCTCAATGCCGACGAAGAGTGCGAGGAGGAAGCCTCCGACATCGCCGGCCCCGAACTGCTCGACGCCGCTTTCGATGAACTTGGCGACCTCGCAATCGTCAGGGGCCACCTGTCGGATAGGGTGAGACTGCACGTCTCGACCAAGCATCGTCACGACCTGGAAGACCTTTGGTGAGCCTTGACGCCGCGGCCGGGCTCGCTCGACCGGCCGCGGGAGACCGGGCGGACGGCGCCGACGCCCTGTCGGTCCCACCGAATGCGTTCACGCTCACCCCGCGCCCCGTCCCCGTCGGGCAGTCGCGCGTAGGCGTGGTCCCAAGCCTCTCGAAGTAGCCTTCGTGCTCGACGCGAACCTCCATCTTCTAACGGAGCATGCCCTCCGATGATGGCTCGCACGCGAGGCGACCGCCTTTCGGCTTTGCCGCTCGCAGCCGTGTCATGATCTACACCGCCGACGTTCCACCTCGCTGCCGCTGGATCTCGTGAGCTTGGGGAGCACCCAGGTCGCTGCTTAGCCCAACCTCATACTCGGGCTGCCGCGCCTGGCAATGGTCCGCGAACGACGACCGGAGGGGCCGTGCGGGCCGGTCTCGGGCCGAACCTCCCGCGCGGCCGCCGAATGCCGCTTCGGGCATGCTTGGTCGCGGCCGAGTCCAACCTTCGGTTGGTACCCAAAGACAGGTCGCATTCTCGTGGCGCCTAGCTGCCGCATCCCGCACGACCAGCGCAGGATGGGTCATCGTCCCGCGGTGGATCTTCGGATGGCCTTCCCGGTGCACACCGCGCTTCTTCTCCGGCGCAGTGGAAGGGGTGGCGGGCCACATCGGAGTCGCTAGGCCCATGCGGCTCGCAGCACGGAGGGCGGGGTGCCCAGGGTCAAGCCGTGCGGTCCCAGCCCGGATTTTCACGAACCCATCGCAATGTCTCGGCGATGTTGTCGTTCTTGGCCCGCTCCCGCTCACTTAAGTGATGATAAAGTCGATCATAGCGGTCGAAGTAGTTCCTGGCGGCCTCGAACGCCTCGGCCGGCACTTCGCCATACCTGCGCCTGAGGTAGCCACGAAGATTGCGCCGGCGCTCCCCCCTGTCATCGCCAAAGAGCGCCGAAAGGTTCTGGGCCTCTATGTCGGAGGGGAGGCAAGGAAACTGTCCCATCCGCAAGCCGCCCGCATATCCGGCTTTGACATGCTTGATGCCCTTGAGCACGGCCACGGCGTAACCGTCGACGCCTTCGGCGTCGGGCCAGCATGCAATAATCCCATCGTGCTGGGCGAAGAGGGTGGCGGCGGCCTGGTGCCGCTCGTCTTCATTGAGAATGGAGTATGCGGGCTCCATCTGTAGGCAGATCTCAACCTGCGCCCTTCTCGATGGCAGATCTTGCGTGACAATGTGCATGTCCGACACTCCGTGCGATCATCGCAAGCTGCACTGAACCTCTCACTTTCGACCGAAAGCATTCGGTAAAATGCTTGATATCCGTGACGTCCGCTTCCGTGGGTGAATTCGACGGCCGGCACGCGATCGAAACGAGAGCGCTTTGTTCGTCATGCGCCGGGCACGTCGGTACAGGTAACTTCGAGGCGTACCCAGGCAACGCAAGGCACCGGCTATGTGACCGGCGACATCGAGGGGGTGGCGAAGGCAGTAGACCATACAGGTTTGGCGACCAGTCAGGTCAAGCCGCCGGCCTGTCGAGACAGTCAAAGCATCTCTTGGGCGAGCTCGCACGCTTCCCGGCCACCATTCGAGCGGCGTGAGATCAGGGCGAGTGGGACGGTCGCAATCATGCGCTTCGGTCGCGTCGCCTTGTCCCGGATGGCGACACCAGCCGATTGCTAAAACCTTCAAGAAACGGTTGGCGCACGAACAAGCACTTGGGCCGCCTCCCATGTCGCACCTTGGGGAACAGCTCCCACTCGGCTGGTCACGCTCGTTCCGATGAATGGCATCGAACGTTCGTTTCCGTGACCAGTTTCGTTTGTGAAAAGGCGCATGAGACGTCGCGGCGCGCTGTGGAGTATGGCTGCGGAAGGGGGAGATACCTACCTTCGTCTGCAGCCCTGTCACATTCCGCCGGTCTACTTTCAGCCGCCTTCCCAACGTGGCAGCGGTGAGTGCGACGACCATATGTGGATACATCGAAGGGGGTAATATGGCATGGTATCCCACCCTTCGACTCCATAGTTCGAGGAATATCAAAGACTTCCATATGTGGGTTCCATAGTAAAACCCCGGAATTCTCCACAGTTGGAGCCGGCCACGCCTCTGCGAGGATCGGGAAAGCGCCCGCCGGCCTCCATCGCGGACCTTGCTATGGGGTTCCCGGGTCGGCTCCACTGTGGATTTCTGTATGGGCCCATACCGGAGCCCACAGCAGGGCCGAGCGCCGGCTTCGGAGCCGTCCACAATGGACTCCACAGTGGAATCCATTGTGGACGGCCCGGCCGACAGCGGCGGGAAGGGGCCGATCTCCCGAGACGATCGGAAGGGGCGTGCGCCCGGCGGGGCCGGCGAGACCGCCCCTAGACGCGGCCGCCTCCCGCTGCGATCGTCCGGCTCGATCACGGCGTCGAGACGCCCGCATGGATGGAACGTGGGGCCCCTGACCAAGACATACGGCAACCTCGACGTCGCCGGCCGGCTGCGCGAGGCCCGGCGCATGGCCGGCCATGCCTCGGCCCGGGCCGCGGCCAAGGCCCACGACTGGGCGCCGAGCAGCGTCCACGGTCACGAGCGGGCCGAACGCGCCCTGACCCCCGAGGACCTCGTCCGCTACGCCAAGGCCTACGGGGTCGACCCCGGCTGGATCGAGACGGGCGCCGCCGGGCCCGATGCTGCCCTCGGACCTCCACGCGAGCCGGATCCTCGCGGACGAGCCACCGACGCCGGTCGCGAGACGTCGCCCGTGGAGAGCGCGCGCCGGACCCGCATGGCGACGCGCACGGGAAACCACTTCATGGGTTTCCGCCTCGGCGTCGCCAGACGCCTCGCGGGCTTTCGCACGGCGTCGGCGGCATGTGCCCAATTCGGGTTCGTCCGCTCGACCTACGGCGGGCATGAATACGGTCTCAAGGGCTCGCTCCCGGCGGAGGCCGCCGAGGCCTACGGCGCCGCCTTCGGCGTCCCCGCCGCCTGGCTCCTGCTCCGCGGGCCCCCGGCGGGGCTGCCCGAGCCGGTCGCCGCCGAAGTCGCGCAGGCGGAGGCACGCGCCCCCGAGGTTCGCATGCTCGTCGATTGGGATCCCGACTTCCGGTACCGGTCGGTCGCCGCCGAGCCGGTCTTCGCCAAGTGCGCCGCGTTTGCGGACCCGAGGCGCCGGGGAGACCCGGAGACGGTCGGATCGATCCTGCGCAACTCCGCCGCGGCCCGCGAAGCCGCGCGGTCCCGGTCTCGCATCGGACGGTCCGTGACCTTGCGCGAGATGCCGGTGGAGCATCTCCGGACACCCGGGTCCCGCGCGTCCGGCACGACGTCGAACCATTGGTCCATCCCGGCGGACTTCATGGACGGCGCGCGCACGGCGACCGCCGTCGTCGCGGTCCTGTCCGATCACCAGCCGGCGCTGGGGCTCGGGCCAGGCGACCGCATCCTCGTCGAGATGGGTGGGGAGAGGCGGGTCGGCGACCTTTTGGTCCAGTCCCAAGGATGCCTGCGCATCGAGCGGGTAGGCATGCCTTCGGGCGAGCCCCGACCGGCGTCCAGCGACCAGGTCCTCGGACGCGTCCTGGCGATTATCAGGCGCGGCGTCGACCGATAGCGGGCACGACCCCGGCCACCCGCCCGCCGATGGACGATCCACGCTCCTGTCCGGTCGCGTCGGCCGCCGCATCCCCCGCGCGGCGCAGGCGCTCGGGCATCCCGAACCCCTCGACGCCCCGCGACCGACGAGGATGGACCCGCCTCGAACGTGCCGGGCCACCCTCGACGGCAGCCCCCGCTCCGTGACGGTCCGCGGCTCCCAGGGGCCGTGCCCCGAAACGCCCGCCGCAGGCCCCTCACCGCCGCGCCAATCCGGCCGCTCGACCGCGCCCCGCGACCGGGGTTCGTGGGACTGCCAACATCCCATGCATCGAAGGCCGACGGTTGGATCCGCTGTGAGCGCCTGCATCCGACCATCGGCATCCGAAGCACAAGAACCTTCGTCGCCCCAGGAACGGACGAGGAACATCATGAGGCCGCGTACGTTAGCTCGGCGGCGCTCCGGGGGCCTGGGCGCCTGAGGTGCCGTGGTCGAATTCCATGGCGCCCGAGACGGACGGCCCTGCCACCGGGGCGGAGGCTTCGGTTCGCACGGGGGCCGCCGTGAAGGTGTTCATCAGTTCGCTCATCGCCGGCCTGGAGCCGATCCGCGCCGCCGCGCGGGCCGCGGTCGTCGGGCTCGGGCACGAGGTCGTCATGGCCGAGGACTTCGGCGCCAGGCCGACGTCGCCGCAAGTGGCCTGCCTGGAAGGCGTCCGGCAGGCCGGCATCGTCGTGTTGATCCTCGGCAAGGATTATGGCGCCAGGCAGCCGTCCGGGTTGTCGGCGACCCATGAGGAATATCGCGAGGCCCGCCAGTCCCGCCCCGTGGTCGCGTTCGTGCAGGAGGGCGTGGACCGGGACGCCGACGAGGCTGCGTTCGTCAGGGAAGTCCAGGAATGGGTGGGGGGGCTGTTCAGGGGCGGCTTCACGTCGCCGGAGGACCTGCAAGCCAAGATCGGCCGCGCGATCCACGAGGTCATGCTTTCTCGCGCGGCCGGGCCCGTCGACGAGGGCAACCTGCTCGAAAGGGCGCTCGGCATGCTGCCCGAGGATCGGCGCGGCTCCGTTTCGATGGGCCGGCACCTCACCGTCGCCATCGCCTCCGGACCCACGCAGGCCGTCCTGCGACCGAGCCGGATCGAGGACCGGACCCTCGCCGAGGAACTCTCGCAGGCCGCGATGTTCGGGCCGCTCCGCATCTTCGACCGGAGGAAGGGCGTGGCGGAAGCGGTCGAGGATGGCGCGCTCGTCATCCGCCAGGAGCGGGAGACGTCATTCACGCTGACCCCGCAGGCCGACTTGCTGTTCGCGCTCCCGATCCCGCGCGGCGACGACATGATGGGCGGCGTCATCGAGGAGGATGTCGCCGACCTCCTGGGACAGACGTTCCGGTACGCCGCGTCGGTCCTGGACCGCGTCGACCCAACGCAGCGGGTCACCCATGTCGTGCCGGTCGCCGCCATCGGCGACGCGCAGATGCTGGCGTGGCGGACACGGGCGGAGACCGACCGGGGACGCGGCGGCGGGATGAGCTACGGCATCGGTCGCGGCGAGCCCGGACCCGTCCGGTTGACGCCGGCGCTGCGGACGCGGTCGGCGCTCGTCCATGATGCCGCCGACCTGATCGAGGATTTCGTCACCCTCCTGCGCCGCGCGTACCGAAGCAACGCCAATTGAGGTCGAGCGTCCGACGGGGTTCCACCAGCACGTCGACGAAGGAAGGAAACCGTGAAGCGCCTGGCCATCTTCCTGGACGGCACGTGGAACACGCTCGGCAACAACACGAACGTGTGGCGCCTGAGGTCGCTCTGTGACCCGCTGGCCGTCGGCCAGATGGTCCACTACGGTCAGGGCGTCGGGACGCGGCCGGGCGAGAAGGTGCGCGGCGGCGTCGGGGGCTACGGGCTCGACGACGAGATCCTCGACGCCTACGCGTGGCTCGTCCAGGCCTACGACCCGGGCGACGACATCTTCATGTTCGGATTCAGCCGCGGGGCCTACGCGGCCAGGAGCCTGTCCGGCCTCGTCGCGAAGTGCGGCGTGCTGAAGCCCGGCGCGCCCTTGTCCATCGAGCAGCTCTATGCCCGTTACCGCCGCGCCGACGGCAGGACCATCCGCGCGCTCATGGCCGCCGACGCCGCACCGCCGGCCGACCTGGAGGAGCGGTGGATACTCGGCCACTCCGTCGCCGCGGACATCAAGTTCGTCGGGGTCTGGGATACGGTCGGATCCGTCGGCAACCCCCTGACCAGCCTTCGCTCCCGGTTGGCCCGCTATCGGTTCCTCGATACGCACCTTCGCAAAGCGAACGCGCACGCCTTCCACGCGGTCGCGCTCGACGAGCACCGCAAGGCGTTCGAGCCGACCTTTTGGACGGTCACGACCCCGAACGGCGCGCCGCCGACCTCGGGCCGCAGCCTCGACGAGGTCGAGCAGCGCTGGTTCGTCGGGGCGCACGCCAACGTCGGCGGCGGCTATCCAAGCGATATCCTGGCCCAGGCACCCTTGCGGTGGCTGATGGAAAAAGCGTCCCTCCACGGGCTGGTCTTCCGCGACCGCCTCACGACCGACGAACCCGACCCGAATGCTGCGATCGCCGACTCCTACGCGGACTTCACCCCGCGGTGGCTGCGGCCGGTCAGCAAACGCTTCCAGCGTCCAGTCGGGCCACCGGCAAGCGTGGGGACGAAGTTCACGACATCGCGGATCAACGAGACCATCGACGGCTCCGTCTTCGACCGGTGGCGGGACAATCCCGGCTACAGGCCGGCCGGGCTGGCATTCTGGGCGGCCCGATTGGGCCTGAACCCAGCTACCTTGAACGGCGCGGTCCAGGCCGCGGACGGAAGGCCGGTCGAAGGCATCGCGCTCACCCAACCCGCCCCCGTGCGCTGACGCTCCCTCCAACGAACCGCCGGGACGCCGCGCGTTGGTGCGACGCAAGCCCCGCCGAACGTCGGCTCGGCTCAACGGACATCGTGCCCCAACGCCTCCGCTTACGTTCGAGCGCAACGCGTTTACCACGGCGTCGGTCGACGCATGGCATGTCTTGTTCCGTGTGCGCGCACGGAATATTATAGGCCCTGGTCTGGCGGCGGTGCCCGCGGAGGAGGCCTTGCGTGCACCCGAACGCGGTTACGCCCAGCCATCACGTGGCGATGAACTTCAGGGACGGAGCCGGCCGTTCGGTGCGCCTCATCGTTACGGAGGGCGGCATCCTGCGCGAATTCCTGGACTACTGGGAGGCGCCTTCGAACTGCGGCTACAGCCTGAGCTGGTGGCGCAAGGCGGTCCAGGCCATCGGACTGCTGGTCGATCACAGGGCGGCCACGCAGGCCGCGACCGGACTTCCCGCCCCCTGGGGGCCCCACTACCTCCAGACGCTCAAGATGCACCTGCGACACGGCACGTTCGTCGAGGTCGACAAGGTACTCGCGTGCCCATTGGGCCTTCACTGGCAGGGCCGCGGCGAGCGGGCCGTCTGGGAGGCCATGTCCCACATCACCCGGTTCGGGGACTTCTGTACGGAGCGCTACGGCTGGCCGTGGCTGAACCCCTACGCGATGCTCCCCGTCCCCGGGCGGACGTGGCGCCGCACGGGACCGGACGGAGCGTTTCCGCGGGGCGATGCGGGCCGAGGGAGACTGGACAACGAGCGGGTCGTTCCCATCAGGATCGGCGGTGGCGGCCCGGCGTACGGGGATCCACCGGCCTTCCCGGCGGGCCGCCTCGACGACCTGCTCGGGGCCTTCCTCCGCCGCGGGGCGCGGGAGGGTCAGCCCCGCGAGACCCGGCTTCACCTCCGGGACATGATGATCGCGGTGCTGCAGGGGGCCGCCGGCCTGCGATGCTCAGAGCCGTTCCACATCTACGTGGGCGACGTGGAGGAGGACCCGACGCAGCCCGGCGTCGCGCGCGTCCGGGTGCACGACCCGGTGGACAGCGCCGTGCCGTGTCCCGGGCCGGGAGGGACCTGGCACCCAGTCCGACGGGCCGATTTCCTCCAGGGGCAGTCCTACGTGCCGCGTAACCAAACCCACGGGGGGACGCGGGCCGGCTGGAAGAGCCCGATCGTCAAGCAGGACGGTCGGTACCGGTATTTCGAGGTGCAATGGTACCCGATCCGCTACGGTGTCCTCTTCCTCGACCTGTACAGGGAATACACCGCTCGCGGGGGGGCTCGCTCGTCGCCCTACCTGTTCCTGAACGACGCGGGCTCGCCCTACACGATCAGGCAGTACGAGAAGAAGCTCAAGCTGGCCTGCCTGCGTGTCGGCGTCGAACCCACGAAGGCTGCCGGCGGCACGACCCACGGGCTCAGGCATCACTATGCGCAGGGGCTCAAGGCCGCGGGACTGTCGGAGTCCGCCATCGCCGCCTGCCTGAACCAGAGCGACGAGCGTAGCGCGGAGACCTACACGCGCCCGTTCATGGCCGACGTGGCCCGGCAACTCCGGGACGTCGACCCTCTCACGGCCAACGTCGTCATCCCCGGCCTGTCGTCCCGGTCGGCGCATGCGCCGCGCGCGCGCGCGGGGGAAACCCGGTGACGAACAGGACGGTCAGGGCCGCGGCGCCCCGCATCGCGACGGACGCTTCCGGCCGCGCGCTCAAGCTCGGGCCGGCGCGGAGCGACCAGCACTTCACCATGCTGGAGCCTTTCGAGGCCGACCGCGTGTGGCGCGCCTGCGACTTCTTCCTGAAGTCGAAGCAGGACGTCCGCCACGCCAGCGAGCGCCCGCGGAAGGAAGTCCGCCTTGCCATCGCCAAGTTGCGTGACGTGGAGACCGCGCGTGCGTTCAAGGACGCGCTCGACGAGACGTTCGAGTCCATCGCCAAGTGGAACCATCGGCCGCAGCACGCCCTGGAGCTCGCCGTCCGCCTTTGGGAGGAGGGATGCATCGTCCTGCCCAAGGGCCTGCTCATCCCGGGCACGGACCACGTGTTCAAGGAAACGCTCAAGCGCGACCGCGCGTTCAAGTGCCTCCCGAGCCTGCGCGGCGATGCGGGCGCGCTCATCGAACGGGTCCGCGCCCACGCGCACGAGACCGAGGCGTGGCCCGAGCCCAGGCGCGTCGTGGCCGCGCTCTTCTGGGCCTTGGTCACGACCCAGGGGCTGGCCCGGGGCGCCACGCTGTCCTGGACCGAGGCGCGGGAACTCTACGGGATCGGCCGGGACGACACCAACAGCTGGCGGCTCAAGCACGCGCTCGACGCGCTGCTCCCGCCCGTCGACGACGCGGTCGGCCAAGCCCCCGACGGCCGGGCCCCCAACGTCCGAGGCGGCGGCGAAGGTTCGAGGTCGGATCCGGAGTTCCGTTGGGTCCTCGCCGTCGATCCCGCCATGGACGCGTGGCGGCGGCTCTGCGCGCAATGGATCCGCATCCAGGAAACGAGGCAGGCCCAGGCCCAGCTCACGACGGCGAACTTGGTTCTCCAGGTCCTGTCGAGCCTGCCTGCGGATTGCCGCGATCCCTACGTCCTGCTCGACCCCCGCCACGCGATCCACGGGGCCGTCGTCGAAGGCATGAAGAAGCGCCTGAAGGGCGGCTACCTGACGGCGTCGCTCAAGCGTGCGCGCGCCCTGTTCGCCCAGGCGCTGCTGGAGCTGGAGGCCGCGCCGGACCGGCGCCTCCGTCCGACGACGGCCCTGGAGAACCCCGTGGCGCCCAGCCAGATCCCAAGACCCCCGGCCAGGCAGAGGAAAACGTCCAAGGAGCCGATCCCGACCGAATGGGTCGAGATGATGGCGCGCATCCTGACGGACGACGACTATGCTTGGCCGCGCACCCGTCAGAGCGACTACTTCCTGGACACGGACGGCCGGACGAGGATCTGGTCCCCGGTGAGGGCGTGCATGATCCTGGCCCTGCTGAGTTACCAGGGGAGGTTCTCGACCTTCGCCATGGCGGATTCGGGCGAGGGCGACCCGTCCCTACCGCGGTATCACGACGAACCCCACCCCGAATGGGACGACGGTCGTCCCGGTTGGGTCGAGTGGGTGAACAACGACTTGCCCGTCGAACGGCACAAGAGGGAGCGCGGCATCATCCGGCGCATCGAGGCGGCGCCGGGCGCGCGGTTCCACTTCGAGGCGAACAAGGGCGGCAAGGAATACGCGTCGCACTGGCGCAACAGGCCGCTGTACAGGATCCTGACGGAGCTGCGGGATTGGCAGGTCGCCAACAATCCCGTTCGCGCCCCGACCCCGTACGACCGCGTCCCGTCAGGCAAGACGGCCACGAAGATCGGTCGCGAGGCGAATTCGGCGCGATACTACCTGTTTCGGGACCCGACGAACACGGCGGACCCGACGCTTCCGGTCTCGCGCAGCCGCGTCCGACGCTTCTTCATCGCCCTCCTGGACGAACTGGAGACCCGGTTGAGGGCGCAGGGTTGCGACCTGCCGGACGGATCGCGGCTGCGCCTCGTCCGCTCGCGCACTCGGTCCGGGCTGGCCAAGAGCGTGATGTTCACCGTGCACACGACCCGCGTGACCGTGATCACGCACCTGATGGCGGCCAGGGTGCCGCTCGCCGTCGTGCGGTCCGATACGGGGCATTGGAGCCACGCCACCACGTCCTACTACGACAAGAGCGGGTATGCACCGAGGCAGGCGGGCCCCGGGGAGCCGGCGGAGGCCGGGGGAAGGCCCGGGGCCGCGGCGCACTTCCTGGCCAGCCTCGCCGGCAGCGAGACCGCGCGCGACGTGCAGCTCGAAAGCGCCGGCCGCGGTCCGGCGAATCCCGGGCCGCCCGCGTCGGCGCGACCGTGGCGCCTGTTCGAGTACGGCGCCTGCCCGAACGGAGCCACGCGGTGCGCGGAGGCCGGCCACGCGTCCCCGGATGCGGGTGGGGAAGGCGCGCCCTGCCTGCGTTGCGTCCACCTGCTGTCGGGGCCAGGCTTCGCGTCCGGCATGATCCGCCGGCACAGGGCCGCGTGCGAGGCCGCGTCGACGGCGGAGCGGACCAAGCGCGAGCTCACCGCGGAGATGGACAGCATCGAGGAACTCCCGCTTCCGGTTCCGGCCGACAGGCTCCGGAAGGTCGAGGCGGATCTCGCGGCGGCCGGCGCCCGGTACGAGGCCGCCATCGACGAGTTGGCGAGCCTGTCCTGCCACCTTGAGGCGAGCATGCGGCTGCTCGTAGACGCTGGACCGGGGCCGGGCCATGGTCCCACGTTCGTCGCGGTGCACGCCGGGGCGGAGCCGTCCGTGGCAATGCCGCCCCACGGCGCGGCGACCGTCGCCGGGCCGGGGGGCGAGGCCGTCAGGGTCGTCCGGGCGGACGCGGACCCCGCCTCGCCCCGGATGCAGCTCGCGGCGATGCTCGTGGCACTCGGGAAGAGCGATGACGCCGAGGCCGCGCCGGCGCGCGCGCCCGCCGCGTCGGCATCCGTGCGTCTGGCGATGCGGTCCGCGTCCGCCGAACTGGAGCGCTGGGCCGCCGCCAAGCATGCGAACAGGGCGGGCGTGTGGGCGCCGGACGGCAACCCGGGGACAGCGGCCGGCTCCGGCGAGCGCCCCATGGGCACGCCCCGGCGGCCCGTGTCCGGTGGCACTCGCCCGCAGGCCCCCGGCGCCGGGAGCCGGGACCTCGCATCGGAGGCATCATGACCACGAGACCGACGCCGCCCCAGGACACCGGACGACCCGCCTTCTTCAAGCCGGAAGGGCACGATCTCGTCGGCACGTTCGACCCGGAGCGACTCGATCCGTTCCCGGGAACCCGGGCACGTTACGACGCCCTGGTGGCCCAGGCCCGGAGCCCCACCGCGCGACGCCAGCTGGGCAACGTGGCCCATGCCCTGCTCCAGCTGCACAAGGGCGGGGCACGGATCCTCGGTCCGTCCGCCGTCGGCGCCGTTACGCAGAAGTGCGGCGGCCCGAGCGTCAAGGCGCTCAGCAACGCGACATCGGCTCATCACCAAGCGCTGATCGCCGCATTCAACGAGGAGACCGGGGCGGCCGCAGGCAAGGTCAGGCCCAAGCGGCCGGAGGGGCTCTACGACGAGATCATCCGGGCCCTACCCGACATGCATCATCGCGCCGCGGTCCAGGCCCTCGTGCAGTCCAAGAGGTCCAACGAGCGCCAGATCCATATCCTCAAGCAGCAGGTCGGGGCTGCGTCGCTGCCGCTGGCGAGCCCGCTCGTCGTCGGCGACGCCGGGCCGTTGCCGGCCGTCGCCCCAGGCGGTCGCCAGAGCGCCGAGCCCGGCCAGGACGACGAGCGGCTGGCGCTGCTCCGGAGGGCCTTCAGCGTCGACGGCCTGAGGAGGAAGGGCCTCGCCATCGTCGATGGGGCGCTCGTTCTGGAAAGGATCAACCAACGCATCCTCAGCCCGCCCGAGTTAAGGGCCATCCGCGCGCTGCTGGGGGAGGACGTGGGCGGTGCTAATGGCACCGACTGACGCGATCCGGCCCGACCGGACCGGAGGTTCATCTCGTCCACGTACGCGCGAATGTGGATCTCGTGACGGGACGTCGTCGTCCCGGGTTCGGGCAAGCCGGTTACGGCCGAAGAGGTCGCCAAGCCGACCCGGCGCAAGCGGCGGTGTTCGGGCCTTGCCGCGGTGTATCCATGGGGATGGGCGCGATACCCTCTCAGCAGTCGCGGCGGGCGCCTTCTCGCCCAAGCGCCGCCAAAGCTTCCCACGTCCCGTGCGCATCATGACGGGCCCGAGCCGCCGACCGGCCGGCGGTCTGTTGCCTCAGCCCGTTACGCCGGCGAGCGCCCGGGGGTGCAACTCGGCCTGGTAGGTGCTGGAATGCCTGAGCAGCCGGCGCATCTGGTCCAGCCAGCCGAGGTCCCGGGCCGCCGTGTCGTAGATGCAGATGGAGAGGCCCATCGTCAGGGCGGGCTCGATCTTGGCGTAGGCGTTCGAGACACCCATCGAGACCAGGGTCGGATCGGCCAGGGGACGCCTGACCAGCATCGCGAACTCGATGTACCGGATGTCGCGGTCGCGCAGGTGGAAGACCACGGACTTGTGCCGGAACCGGGGGCGCTCGAACACCGGGCACGGTCGCAGGTCCACGAGCGCGGTCACGGCGTTCAGCGCCAGGAGCCTGAACAGCCGCTCCTCGTCGAGCGCGCCGACGTCGACGAACGCGACCTTGCCGCGGCCCTCGTCACGGGCGGGGAAGAGGGAGTGCTGCACCTGCACGCAGGAAGCGGCGGTTGCGGCCCCGGCCCTGACCGGGAAGCCTATGACCTTGGCCTCAAGCATCGCGCTTCTCCGGAACGAGGGCGGCGGCCTTCTCTTCCACGGACTCCAAAGCCCTCAGCCGCACCGCGTGTTCCGGGATGCCGCCGACGGGGGCCCGGTAGCTCCCGTCCTCGTTCTTCAACTCGGCCCGCTTGACGAAGAAGTCCTCGTACATGCGCACGCCCACCCCCGTGAAGGGGACCACGACCATCTTGTCCGCATCCACGGCGGACCCGCCCCTCTGGCGCCTCGGGAGCTCGTTGGCGATGGCGTCGGAATGCAGCTCGCTGGCGAGGCTTTTCTTGTAGGGTTCGACGTAGTAGACCCGCTCAACCCCGGCGGTCACGAGGTGCCGGGCGCAGTTATGGCACGGGTAGGTCGTGCAGTAGAGCGTCGTGCCGACCGGCGACACCCCCTTGCGGGCCGCCGAGAACAGCGCATCCATCTCGGCATGGATGGACCGGGAGTATTCGATCAGGTCCTTGACCCCCGGCATGTCCCCCATGATCTCGGCCTTGGCGATGAGCTTGGCCGAGATGTCGGCCTGGGCCCTTTCGCGCGCGGTCTTCGCGACGTCGATGCCGGTCTCGGGCACCGGGTGGGCTGCCAGGGCGAGGTCCGCGCTGAGGTTCGTCGCCATCCAGCGGGCGAGTTCGTTCCTTAGGTTGTTCTTCTTGCGGGTGTTGTGGCAGCCGACGAACTGCAGGCCGCCCTCGCCAGTCCACCGCCACGCGCTGCAACGGTTGTCGTCGGGGCTGTCCTCGTCATAAACGCCGCCGCCGAACGCCGGCGGGTCGTTCGTCCCCGTCGAGACGATGGTCCCGTCTTCCGCGGTTAAGGCGGCGCCGACCTGGCGCGACAGGCATGAGGATTGTCGGGCGGCCGCGTAGGCGTGCTTGATCGCCCGCTCGGCCCGCGTCGGGCGCACCAGGCCGGTCCCGAGGAGGAGGTTCGTGAACCGCCGGAGATCGTCCGTGAGGTTTTCGCCCTCCTGGCTGACCTCGTTGTTGTCGATGAAGAAATCGGCGAGGTGGAAGGCGTCGCGCACCTGTTGGCCGTGCGGCTTCCCGACGTCCTTCTCGTCCCGCTCCATGTACCGGAGCACGTCCTCGCGGTCGACGCCGCGGTACTTGGCGACCGCCATCTGCGCACCGATCAGCCGCCGTTCGCGGTTGGCGGGCTCGCAGTGCGTGGCGACGAGGCGAAACGACTGCCCGTAGACGTTCTGAAGCAGCTTCACCTCATCCGAGTGCTTGATCGAGTCGAGGATGACGGCGAGCTTCCTCTCGCCGGGGACGGCCTCGCCCCGCAGCTTCATAATCTCACGTACTGCCAGGGCTGCCACGGCATGGTTGCCGTGGGCCTTCCTGAGTTCATCCCCAAGGTTTTGCAGGTCGCAGGCGCGGGCGAACCGCGACGGGCCCAGATGCACGCCGGTACCCAGCTGGGTTATCGGACTGCCGGCGAACTGCCGCTCGATCAAGGTGCTCAGCTTGACCGGCTCGACGTCATACCCGGCGACTTCCAGGAGAAGTTGGAGCCGCTTCACGGCGGTCGAGCAGCCCGAGCCGGCGAACCCGACGATGCCGATCACGAGCTCCTTCGACAGCGGCGAGACGCCGGATGGATCGGGCGCGTCCGCGGCGTCCGGCACGGCCTTCAGCTTGGTGTTGCCCGCCTTCGCCACCGACCGCCGCCCCCATTCCGGCCCAGCGCGGCCATCGGCCGGCTCGAATCCCCCGTCGCGCGGGACCCTATGGCGGCAAACCTTACCGATGCGTGGGCATCCGACAATGGTCGAGATTGCGCGCCGGCAGCCTGTCCACGACCGTTCAGCCGATGGCATGCCCGGCCGGGTCCGCAACCATCAGCCGGAGCTGGGCGCTCGCATCCGACGCGGGGATTTCGGCCATCCGATCGAGCGCCGTCGGCTACCGGTGCCTGCCACTCGTCGCGCGGTCAGGCCAAGCCAGCTTCGACGGGGTGGGCGGGCACGAAGTCCGTCCGCTCCTCGATCCGGCCGCGCGCTGCAGTTCCGCGCGGAGGGGTTCTGGGACCGCGTCATGCAGGAGATAGCCGAGTTCCTCGTCGGGCGCGGCAGCCTGAGGCCAACCGAGATCCAGCCGAACTCGGAGCCTTGACGCTTCGCGGCGCCACCCTGCACAGGGAGCCGCTTAAACCCCGGGCAGCCTCAAGAAGAAGATGGACGTCCCGGTCTCGTCAGGACGCTGCTTCGAGCCTCGCGGCGAGGGACGCCATGCCCTCTGGGCCGGGTGAACCCCTTCCTGGCCTACTCTGCGTCGTAGCCGCCCTGTTCGCCGGCCGAGGGTTTGTGCGGGCGATGCTCGGCCGTGGTGGGACCTGGGCGGGTCGCGACAGCTCAAGCCCATGTTCCTGAGGGTGAGGCCGGTGCGATCACCGGGCTTTGGGAGGGGCCTTCACGGCTCATGTCCGCGAACCTCGCCCGGCTTGTGTACGGTCGCCCGAAGGTAGTCGGGACTGGCCCAGGCTCGCGCGAGCTCGAAGGACGTCGTCGTGCCGCCGCCCCTCCGGTCAGGGGAGGCGCGGATGGCCGTTTCGGCAGCCTCCAGTCGCGGTGCCGGGACGATGACCTGATAGTCCGCGTCAGCCTGGCCGTCCGCAGCGGCCATCGCGATGACGGGAGCCGTTCCACCGTTCCGTGATGGGCATCGGGAAGCGAGGCCCCGACGACTAATTCAGGCGGTTGGAGGCCAGGGCCGCGCGGTCGGCGAGCTCGACCTGCCCGCGCCGCAGGATGACGAGACCGGCCTCGGCCCACTGCGCCAGGATGCGGCTGACAACCTCGCGGACGCTGCCCACGTCGGCGGCGAGCTGCTGATGGGTCTTGTGGACCACGCCGTCGGGACCGGCCTCCGTCAGCAGCCGGCGCGCGAGCCTTTGCTCCAGCGGCGCGAAAGCCACCTCTTCGATCAGCGTGAACATGCTCGCCATGAGCCTGGAATAGTCGTCGAGGACGAAGCTTCGGAACTCCGGGCTCTCGGCCATCAACTGCTGGAACGTGGCCGCCGGGATCGCCGCCAGTTCGGTACGCTCCTCCGCGATGCTCTCGGCAGGGAAGCCGCCGCCGGCCAACAGGCACTGGGTGGTGAGCACGCATGTCCCGCCCGCCTTGACCTTGTAGATCAGCACCTCGCGCCCGCCCTCCGACAGCCGAAACACGCGGGTCCGACCGTCGATGCACATGAGGTAGTTCGCGCACGCGCCGTCGAGCTCGTAAGCGACGGCGCCGGCTTCGAGGACAGGGAAGTGCACCGTGCCGCGCGCGATCTGCAGGTGGGCGGCCGAGAAGCCCTTGATGAGGGGAAAGCGCTCGATCCAGCGCTCGACCTGATGGTTGTCCGGCATATGTGACGTCCGCCTGCCGCCGGTGCGATGCATGACCGCCCGGTCGTTCTTGCAAGTTTCTCCCGCCGTTCAATGCCGGTGCTCCCTGAGGGCACCGGCTCGTTCGGCCTCGTCGGCATAGCATTTCCCGCGAGGCCCCATAAGCCGCTCACGAGGACGTTAATCCGTACCCTCGCGATGCACCTCGACGCACGCGGACACACGCCGTCCCCGTCCGGCGTCGGCCGGCGAGTTGCAGCCCCGTCCGCCATCCGACGCGAACCCGACCCAACCGCGCAGCGACCGTTCCAGGGAGATTCTTGAGCGTCCGCCGACTTGCGTGACCCAGGTCACCGACGCCCGGCCAGAGAACGGCTACCGTCTCCTTAACCGGACCTGCGAGCGGCAGGCATGACAACAACGGAGGAGCAAACGCCATGGCATCATCGCGCCGGACGACCGCCCTGCTGGCGGGCCTGATCCTGCCCACCCTGCTCGCCGCCGGATCGGCGCATGCCGCGGCGGGCGACACCGACAGCCAACGCGCCGAGCGCTGGGGCGAGATCAAGCAGCAGATCTTCGGCGACGCCAAGATCCAGTCCGGCGGCAAGGCGGTGAAGATCGACGCCCCGAAGCGGGCGGATGACGCCTCTCTGGTGCCGATCACCCTGACCGTGCCCGACAAGGACAACGTCGCGGAGCTGTCGCTCATCATCGACGACAACCCGACGCCGTACGCCGCCCACTTCGTCTTCGGCCCGGCGGCCGACCCCAGCGAGCTCAAGCTCCGCGTGCGCGTCAACAACTACACCGACGTCCACGCCGTCGCGAAGATGAAGGACGGCACGTTCCAGGAGGCCACCGAGTACGTGAAGGCGTCCGGCGGCTGCTCGGCACCGATGGGCATGAGCGACGAGGAGGCGATGCAGGGCATGGGCGACATGCGCATGAAGTTCGGCGAGACGCAGCCGGGCAAGCCCGTCCAGGCGACCCTGATGATCCGCCACCCGAACTTCTCGGGCATGCAGATGAACCAAGTGACGCGCGACTACACCCCGGCCCGCTACATCCAGAAGATCACCGTCAGCTACGGCGACAAGAGCGTCTTCACGATGGACGGGGACATCTCGATCTCGGCGAACCCCGTCATCAACTTCGGCTACCTGCCGGACGGCGCCGGCCCGATGAAGGTCACCGCCACGGACAACCAGGGTGGCCACTGGGAGAAAAGCTTCCCGGTCCGCTCGGCAAGTAACTGATGCGACCCATGCTCCGCCTTCCCATCGCCGCCGCGGCCGCCGTGCTCCTCGTCGCCGCAGCTCCCGCCGACTCGCCGGTTGGCGTGCGGGAGCCCGACGGCTACTGGCAAGGCGCGCTGCACGGCTACACGCCGAAGACCCTGGCAGGGGCCACGGTCGTCGACGCCGCCCAGGTCGCCAGGCTGATCGAGGAGCACAAGCCGGTGCTCCTCGACGTCTCCGAGGTCGACCGGAAGCCCGCGGGCCTGCCCCCGGGCGGCCTGTGGTTCCCCGTCCACCGCAACATCCCCGGCAGCACGTGGTTGCCGGGCGCAGGGGACGGGGACCTCGACGCGGCCGCCCAGGACGCCCTCAAGGCACGTGTCGCCGACCTGACCGGGGGCGATCTCGAAAGGCCCATCGTCACCTACTGCCACCCGGACTGCTGGGGCAGTTGGAACCTGGGCAAGCGCCTCGTGACCTTGGGCTATCGGAAGGTCCACTGGTTCCCGCAGGGCATCGACGGCTGGCAGGACGGCCACGACACCGCCGTCTCGCGCCCAGACCCGAGCTGGGCCGCCCGCCCCAAGGCCACAGCCGGCCAATAACGCTTACCGTCCCCCATCCTGAAGGCTCGTCCCGATGATCCGCCGCTCCCTCCTGGCTTGTCTCGCCATAGCGCCGCTCACGCTCGCCCCGGCCCGAGCTGCCGACTTCCTGCCGTATACGCCGGAAGCCCTGGCCGCCGCACAGAAGGCCGGCAAGCCCATCCTGGTCGAGATCAGCGCGCCCTGGTGCCCGATCTGCAAGACGCAGAAGCCGATCCTGGCGAAGCTCGGTGCCGACCCGCGGTTCAAGGACCTGCAGGTGTTCGACGTCGACTTCGACAGCCAGAAGCCGGCTCTGAAGGCGCTCAACGCCCGCATGCAGAGCACCTTGATCGCGTTCAAGGGCGAGAAGGAGGTCGGGCGCTCCATCGGCGAGACCCAACCCGAGTGGATCGAGGGACTCGTGGAAAAGGCGCTCTGAGGCAAAGCCCATGGTCGCCACCCTCGGCCTCGCCTTCCTCGCCGGCGTCCTCTCCGTCCTGTCGCCGTGCGTGCTGCCGTTGCTGCCCCTGGTGCTCGGCGCAGCCGCCTCCGAGCACCGCCTGGGGCCTGCGGCGCTGGCGGCAGGCCTCGCGCTGTCGTTCGTCGTGATCGGGCTGTTCGTCGCCACCGTCGGCTTCGCCATCGGCCTCGACACCGACGTCTTCCGCACCGTCGCCGCGGTCCTGCTGGTGCTGGTCGGCCTCGTCCTGATGGTACCGGCGGTCCAGACGCGGCTGGCGGTAGCCGCCGGTCCCGTGAGCGACTGGACAGAAACCCGGTTCGGCGGCTTTTCGACCGCTGGCCTCCTCGGCCAGTTCGGCGTCGGCGTGCTGCTCGGCGCGGTCTGGAGTCCCTGCGTCGGCCCGACGCTGGGCGCCGCCTCGCTCCTGGCTTCCCAGGGCCGGAACCTCGGCACCGTCGCGTTGACCATGTTCCTTTTCGGCGTCGGTGCGGCGCTTCCGCTCCTGATCCTCGGCACCCTGTCGCGGGAGGTCCTCCTGCGTTGGCGCGACCGCATGATGAGCGCCGGCAAGGGTCTCAAGGCCGCGCTGGGCCTGATCCTGGTGGTGAGCGGGGCCGTAATCCTCTCGGGCTACGACAAAGCCATCGAGGCCGCGCTGGTGAATGCTTCGCCCTCCTGGCTCACCGACCTCACCACCCGCTTCTGAGGGCCCGACCACCCATGCGCCTCGTCCAATCCTGCCTCGCTGCCTGCCTCGTCATGACGCCGTTGGGCGCCGAGGCCTGGGACATGAGGGGCACAAAGCGGATCGAACTGCGTACCCGGGACGGCGATACCATCCCCGTCGGTACCGTGACCTTCGAGCCCGACGGCGCGGGGTCGAGGTTCAAGGTCGCGCTCGACCTGTCCGATTTCCGCGACCATTTCCTATCCATGCGCGAGTTCAAGTGCCTGGAAGGACCCGAGCTGCAGTGCTTCGTGCCTTACCCGTACAAGAACCCCGCCATCGTCACACAGGCGGATCTTTCTTGGCTGGAGCACAACCTGATCTTCTTCTTCAAGGCCCCTACCGACTATGGGGCCAAGCTGGCGAACGGCCTGTACTACACGATGCGGGTCACCGATGCCGGCATCGTCGGAACCCCGCAATCGGTCGATCTCAACGAGATCGCCGCTCCGCCGGGCAATCCCGACATACCGCCCCTGGGTCCCGAAAGCCGATCCGACATCGAGCCTCGGGCAAGGTGGATTGAGGCGCTGCTCATCCGCTGACATCGGCAGACGCGACCGCCTCGTGCCAGCACTCCGCAGTGGCGGCACTCGGCCGGAAAGACCACGGGCCTGTGACCGACCTGGCCGGCGCCGGTCGCGGGCCGGAAAGGCGAAAGACCGCCAGTTCGCCGGCGGCCTTGCTGCTGTTCCAGGTTGCTCAAGTGCGGAACCTCGACGTCTGAGCCCGTAAGACCGGGTCGGCTATCACCGTCGGCTTCGGGCCCTCGCCCGAGGGAGGCGGTCTCCGCCGCCCTTCGCGAACCCGCCGACCGGACCCGCCCCAACGCGCCTCGCTGCTGGGCCATTGTCGATTTATTATATCAACGGTATAATAGATGGTTCGGTCGTGAAGCCGCGACCGTCCTCGCCTCATGCCATCGGGGAGCCGAGCCCCGAGTGAACGCGGCTTGGAGTTGGCCGCCGACCGTCCGAGGCGGTGGCGTCACCGGCATCCCCTTTGCCGCTCGCGCCGGGGAGGCCTACCGCAACGGAGATCCTCATGCCGAACGACACTCTTGCGGGCGCGCCGCCCGGTGACATCCATCTCGGCGGCCTCGCGCGATCCGTCGACGTGACGCTCGCCTCGGTCCTGGCGACCGAGTTCCCGGTCGACCCGATACTGGGCAGGGAGATCTCCGACCTGGTGTCCAAGGCTGCGAGTCTCCAGAAGCGGCACGGCCTTCTGTTGGAGGCCGGGATCGTCGCCGCGTTGCGCGCCTCGGGCCGGTTCGAGGTCCTGACCGGCGTGTCCATCCCGATCACCGCCGCCGCGGACTCGCTCGTGGCCTCGACGCCCCCCGAGACGCTCGAACGGATCGCGCTGCGCTACGACGCCCCCGTCTCGCGTGCCGTGAACATGGACTTCGTGGTCGTCGATCTGGAGGCGGGTTGGGCCGGCGCCTACGACTGCAAGCGGGGGAACGGCACGCTGACCACGCGTCTACTCCGCCCGCTGGTGCGAGACGTGGAGTGCGTGGGCATCCTGCTCCGCTCCTTCCTGAGGGACAGGGGATACGCTGCGGTCGACAGGGTGACGGCCGGCCTGGTGGACATCTACGGCCAGAGCGGCGTACCCGCCCACCTGGCCGTCGGCCTGCGTGATCTGGACGCGCATTTCGGCGTTCCGGTCGCGTCGATCCTCGAAGCGATGAACCGGCGCCTTACGGCCGGCTTCAAGGCCGCGGTCCCGGGCCTCTTGGCATCGGTTCAAGCGAAGGTGTCGGAGGAAGCGGCTCACCGCGCGGTCATGGACGGGCCGGTGGACGCCGGCCCCCGAGCGACCGCGGTCCGCACCCCTGCGCGCCTCGCGGGTCCCGGGCACCTGACGGCCAGACGCGCGCCCGGCCGTCATCCCGGACGACGTCCTGGCGTTCCGCCTGCGGCGCGTCAGCCCCTCGACCCGGCACGGCGCGCCAGAGGCTGACCATGCGGACGCGTGCGGCCCCCGGACCCGGCATCGCGCGGCGAGGGGGCCGGCGGGCCTTGGGGCGCGGGTCCCACGGTTGAGACGCCCCCGGCCGACAGGGTATCGAGCCATGCGTGCCGACCGCGACCCGGGGGCGGGGCGGGCTCTCGGCGTGCCGGCCATCCTCGTTCGCGCGGCGGCCCTGGCGTGGGCCAGCGGCCGCCCGGGACGCGTCGTCCTCCACGACCTCTACCTAGAACTCCGGATGCAAAGCAGGCGCATCCGATGGGATGGCCACCCGAGTTGGAAGGTGTCCCGCCGAGCATCTTCCACGTCGCTCCGACAGACCCCGTCGACGCGACGAACGCGTGCCCATAGAGGTCGACGAGCCGAACGACAGGATCGGCTTGGCCTGACCCGGAACATGCCCTGCTGCCCGGGCCAGGACGAGCCCATCTTCGGAGGGCGCCCCGGTCTACCGAAGCCGGCGATGCGACCGCGTCGGGGCGAGGTGCTCGCTCCCGTTGGGGTCGAAGCGACGCTCGATACCGTTGCCCGCCGATCCCGTGTCCGAAGGGACCGGCGACCGCGAGCGGTCCCTCGCCGGAGGTTCTTCTTGACCCTCGCAGGGGGATTCCCGTCCGGGCATCGGCGCGGGACGGGATCCGGTCCCCGTCGTTTTTCCGCCGCCGACGAGGTCGACCCGCCTTCGACGGGCCGCGGACATCGCGCGTTCGGCGCCGGCGTCGGCACGGTCTCGTCAGCCGCGCGCGGGGTCGATGGCTGCGATGAACTCCGGGTCGTTCGCGAAGTCGCCAAGGTCGTTGTCGGATGTGTTCGCCGACGGGTCGAACAGGCTGCGCATCGTGACGCGCGGCGGAGTTTCCGGATCGGGCGCCAGCGCGACGGCACGCGCCAACGCCGCCAGGGCCTCCGCCCTGGCCTCGGCCTTCTCGCTATCCGCCCCGGATGTCTCCGACAGCCAGCGATGCCTCTGACCGTATGCGCAGGCGCGCCAGACGTGGACCATCGGGTCGAGCGCCCCCTCCGGATGCTGTGCCAATCCGTCCGCCAGCCGGAGCGCACGCGTGAAGCCATCCGGCATCGGCAGGTACAGGGCGTGGAACAGCTCCCGACGCCGGATCCGCCAATCGTGCGGTGCCTTGTCGGCCGCCTCGCGCAGGTTCTCGACCGCCCGCCGGATGTCCCCCCGCAAGGCTCGGACCTCCGCCAGCCTGCGGAGAACGAGCGAGCTGGTGGGATCGAGGGCATTGGCCCGCTCCAATGCCGTCTCGGCCGCCTCGAAGTTGCGGGCACGCGCCTGCGCGGCGCCCCAGGCCGCGAACTCCTCGGACGTCCGGAGGCGGTCGAAGTTCACCCCGAGAAGCGTGGCATCGGCCGGCAACGAGGGCGCGGTGGCAGCCGGAAGGCCGATCCTGGCGGAAAGCGCGGCGATGGCCGCACGTCGGAACCCCTCGTCGACGATCGGGGCTTCGTTGGCCGCGTCGATGTCCGCCTTGGGGACGACGGTGGCATCCTGCGCGTCCTCGGTGGCGAAGAACATCAGCGTGATGCGGGTTCTCGTCTGGAGATAGAAGTAAAGGAAGCCGATCAGGAGCCCGCTCAGGCCCACGCCCATGACCAGGAGGTCGGAGGCCGGCGAACCCCGGAGGCCGCTCGTCGCGACGTAAGCGGCCAGTCCACGCACCGTCGAGACCGCCTCGCTCGCATGGACGAGGCCTAGGCCGACGAGGATCTTGGTGATCCAGTCGGAGATCTCCTCCAGGTTCGAATTGCCGACCAACGGCCGGACCTGCGTCATCGAACCGGCGCTGCCGGGTTCGGACGCTGGGGATGCACCCGCCGGGTCGCCTTGCGCCAGGAGCCGGGGGATGCCGAAGAGAAAGCCTGCCAGGGCCCCGGCGAGGCAAGACGCGACGAGCACGCAGGCCAGGACGGACAGCGAGGTGGCGAAAGCCCGCGGATCCGTCGCCTGTCCCAGGCAGTACGCCGCGGCGACCGCGCAGACCGTGAGAAGCAGGACGGTCGCCCATCGGTCGAAGCGTGCCAGGTTGTCGTCGAGATGCGAGCCGAGCTCGTCCCGCGGCCTGCCCACCGCCTTGCCGCCCGCCATATCCATGCGACGATCCCTCATCCACCACCGAAACCTCAAAGACGGCCCGACGCCTTCCGGCGTCATCGCCCAGGGACGGGCATCAGGACGGAGGCGGATAGCGCTCGATGCTTTCGACACCGTCGCGGCCATTGCCGCGCAACTCGTACACCCGCAGGATCGGGATGCCGTCGCCGCGGGGACCTGCACCCTCCACGCGGTCGAACTTCTCGATCAGGTGCCTTGCCATCGCACGGCTGGAGGTGGTGACGACGAGGTTGGTCCGGTGTCTGCCGGAAATCGCCGAGGCCCGGAGGACGTCGAGGAGGCCCACCCTGTTCACGTCGTCCAGATGAATGACGGGCTCGTCGAGGAAGAAGGTTCCTCCGAGACTTCTCGCCCGCGCGATGAAAAGGGCCAGGGCGAGGTCCTGCCGCTGGCCTTGGCTGAAATTCCGGCCGGGATCGAAGCTTCGGCCGCCGATGTCCGACCGCCACCGGAGCAGGTCGTCGCCCTCGCCGAAACCGATGCTGTCGTAGACCTTGTTCGCGTGCATACGGGCGAAGAGCGGGTTCACGATGTCGCGGAGCGCATCGACCTGCCGCCGGCTGGCTTCCTGGTAGTGTGTGTCGAAAGCGCGGTAGGCCCTGTCCGCCGCCGCCTGCTTCCGCGTCACCGAAGTGAGCCTGGCCTGTAGCCGCGAGAGATTGGCCTCGGCCGCCGCGAGGCCCTCCCGGCGGTTCTCGCGGGCGATGGCGGCGTCGGCGGCCGCGATATGCGCTTCCGCCCGTTCGAGCCGTGCCGTCTCGTCCGTGATCTCGGACCTGACGATGGCCAGGTTCGCCTCGGTCCACGCGCGTTGACCGGCAAGGCGCGTCCAACCCCCGACCAGTGCGTCCAGGCGTGCCTGGATGGAGGCCCGGCGCTCCCTCGCCCGCTCATCCGCGGCCGCTCGTTCCGAGTTCGCGGACACGAGCGCCGCGACCGCGGAACGCGCGCCGTCCAGCGCTTCTCCGAGTTGGAGCCGTTCGAGGCCTACCGCGGCGGCCCGCTCGGCGATGTCCCGGTCGAGCCGCGCCCGGGCGGCGGGGAGGGGCGCGCGGTCGTCGACGGCGACGCCGAAGCCCGTCGCGAGCAGATCGCCGAGCCCGTCGGTCTCCAGGAGCGACGCGGCGAGGCGTAGGCAGGCGGCCTCCTTCCGGAGCCGTCCCTCGAAGGTTGAGGCTGGTTCCGGATCGATCCCGGCGGAGCGGGCGGACCTTTCGAAGCGGGCGATGTTCTGGCGGAGCTGGGCGAGCTCCGCTGTGAGCCGTCTCTCGCGCTCCGCGGCCTGCGTGGCTGCCGACAGGCTCGACCGGGATGCCGCCACGGCCAACGTCGCCCTGTCGACGGACTCCTGTGCGACGGCCACGAAGGCGGGGGTGCGGTCCATCAGGGCCTGCACTTCGGCCAGCAACTTGCCATGCGATTGCCAATCGTGACCGCAAGTCGGACATTGGGTGGCGTCGTGGTCATGCCGCAGGAAGGCCTCCCCGGCGGCGCGGAGCCGCTGCATCGGCCCTGCCTCGCGCTCAAGCCGCTCGACTGCCGCCGCCAAGTCGTGTTCGGCCCGCGAGAGCGTGTCGGCCAGCGACTGGATCTCCTCGGGACCCCTCGGTTCGGATCGGACCTCGGCGAGGGCGGCCTCCGTTTCCGCGAGGCGCGCCGACCAGGTCTGGATGTCGAGGTACCTGCTGAGCAGTCCCTGTATCTCCCGTTCCACGGCAACCCTGCGTGCGGTCGGCAAGCGCGCTTGAGGGACAGCCTCGCGAACGACTTGGAGGGGCGGCCGCGCAGGCAAGCCGATGTCGGTGGCCAGGAATTCGCACTCGGTCGTGAAGGCGGAGAGTTGCCGCGACAGGTTCGCCCCCAGCTCCTCCAGCCTGCGCCTGCGGAGCTCGACGGCCCGAACGTCCGCCTCCGCGTCTCGAACGCGCGCATTGGCTTGCTGCATCCGGTCTTCCGAATCCTCGGTCGCGGCGTCCCGCTCGGCCGCACCCTCGCCTTCGAGGGCGCGACGCAGTTCCCGCCGGTGCCGCCATTCCGTCATGACGACTTGCAGCGCATCGGCTTGGGCCGTCAGCGCCTGCCTTCGACGGGCCACCTCGGCCGCGGCCGTTCCGAGCCGGTCGACCGACGGCGTGAGACCCAGCTCCTTCTCGGCCGCCTCGATTTCCCGGCTGCTCGCCGCGCTCCCCGGGTCGTCTCCGACGCCGGCCCTGGCCGCGTCGGCGGTCGCGCGGGCCTTCTCGATTTCCTTGGTCAGCAGCGCCAAAGTCGGCCTGAGGGCATCGGCGTATTGCCTGATCCGGTCCTTGGCATCCGCCTGCTGGCGAACCCCCAGGAGGTCCGAGAAGACGCGGCGCCGACGTTCGACCGTATCGTCGTCCGTGTCCAGGAGGGCGGCAAGGGTTTCGACGGAGAGGAAGCGCGCGCCGCGAAGCCACTGCCTGCGGAGGGCCGTCGCGTTCCGCTGGTGGCGCCCCGGACCGGCCCCGTCGGGGGCCAGGATCTCAAGCAAGTCGTTTGGCCCGACCGGGATCGGGGCCTCGCCTGCCACCGCGATGGATGCGCCGTCGAACCCGCGTGCCAGGACGCTGGCCACCCCGTCGACCTCGATGTCGGCATCGACCCTCGGGAACGCGTCAGGTGCGAAACCGGACCGCAGCTCGTCGAGCCCGGCGGCGTCGCGCACGGACAGCCGTTCGACGGCGGCCGTCATCAGCCACTCGGCCGCGTCGCAAAGCGTGGTCTTTCCCGTGCCGTTGGAGGCGTACACGAGGGTGAGGGGCGACCGCAGGTCGAGTTCGAGCCGCCCGGTGATGCCGCGGAACGCCTCGATTCCGAGGCGGTCGATCCTCAGCGAGGTCAAGCGCCGTCTCCCTCTCGGTCTTGGTCGGCCGCCTTGCGGAAGCCGAGCCTCTCTATCCGTTCCCACAGGGCCGCCGCCTCCTGGTCGAGCACGGGGGCGGCCACGGCCTGGTCGGGTGCGCCCACGTCGGGAAAGCCGAGCACGCTGACGGCGGCCAGCCCACGCCATCCGCAGGGACTCTCCGTGCACGGCCAGACCACCTGCTTGCGGCAGACGATGGTGGACAGCTCGACGCTTCGGATGAAGGACCGCGCCTTCTCGTGTCCCGGCGGGGCCGGCAGGCCGATCACCAGGTAGCCGTCGACCGGGCGGTCGCTGCTCTCGGCCGCGGTCAGCACGTCGTCCAGCCAAGCCTCGCCCTCGTTCGCCGCGTCGGCGAGTGCGTCCTCGGCCGCGGGCCAGAACGCCACGCGCGCGTAGGCTCCACTCCAGAACGCCGCTTCGGCCGGCGGTACCACGGGTGTTTGCGGCATCTCCGGTAACTCGGGCACGCGTCGGATGTCGACGTCCGCGCACAGCGCATCGAGGATCTGATACGGCCAAGCCATGCCCTCAGCCCTCGCCACCGACGACGTCGCGCAGGAGGTGCGTCAGGAAGCCTGCGATCCTCTCCGCGTCCAGGTCCGCGTCGTGGTCGAGGTAGAGCTCCTCCAGAAGCGCGAGGTCGATGCACGTCGCCCGCCGGGTCCCGCGCGGCTGCGTGATGTCACGGCTCGCCGCCCTCGCGGGACCGAAGCCCTCGGCATCGTCGGAGGGTGGTGGCGTCGTCCAGTCGGAGCGCCTGTCGCGTTCGACCGGACCGGCCCGCAGAGGAAGACCGCGGGATGGGGAGCCGACCACCACCAGGGGCGGGTGTCCGCCGGCCTGCGCCGTCCAGGCTTGCAGGATGCGGTACATCCGCGTGCCGATCTGCTTGCGTGCCTTCCAGACCAGGATGTGGGCGTCGGCGTCGCGGAACCTGAGCTGGCCGTCCATGCCGGTCCGGTCATGCGGCACCAACTCGTCGAACGTGCATAGGACCGCCAGCGCGTGGATCGCGGCCTCCAGCTCCGGCATCGAGAGGTACAGGTCGTCGGTGATGTCCTCGGCCGCGGCCTCGGTCCCGCGCAAAAGCGAGCGGAGGATGTCGCGAGCGTCCGGCGAGGCGCGTCTCTCAAGGTGCGTCCGCAGCACGGCGAGCCCCTGGGCCACGCGCGGACTGTAGGCGTCCTGGCCGGGATGGCGCCGCGTGAGCCGATGCGTCTCGTAGGTCGCGGCGCAGGCGTGCGGGGTGAAGGCCGGGCCGATGCCCTCGCCGCCCACCGGGAAGCAGGTCGCCGCCTGCCAAAGATGCAGTCCCGTCACCGGGCCGACCCTGGACACGAGGATGGGGCCACCGACCACGCAGGGGCCGCAGTCGCGGATGACCAAGCCCTCCGCGGAGGCTCCGACCGACACCGGGCGACCGCCCGGGAACGGGGTGGCTCCCTTCGGATAGGCCTGCTTGCTGGCGTAGACACCGCTCAGCGAGCGCCACTTGTCCTCGTCTTCCGTTTCGCGGGGGCGGCCGTAGGCCTGGTTGGCTATCGCCACGACCACGGTGCGGTTCGGCGCGGCGTCGGCGACGACCGCCCCGATGGCCCGCTGCCAGTTCCAATCCCACGGCCTGCCCTGAAGCAGCGAGCCGGTGACCAGGACGGGCCTGCCGCCGGGGTCGGCCGAGATGGCTCTTGCGACCCGCTGCCGAGGCGTCGACCCGGATGCATCGGGCTCCTGGAGGAGATCCGCGCAGACGAGGGGGAACACGTCCACGTCCGGGAAGGACAGGCGAACGATGTTCCGACCGCGGTCGAGGCCTCGGTGCGGGGCCTCTGTCCTCTGCTCGGGGAAATTCTTCAGCGCGGCGACGCAACTGGTCCCCGCCCCGGGGCGGTGTATCCAGCACCACAGGCCGTTGTACACCCTATCGCCGGCCCGCACCTCCCGGTCGATGTCCCAGCCTGCGAATCGCCGCGTCGCGCCCTCCGAGCCAAGCCACTCGCGCAGCCACGTCCCGGGCGTCATCCCGAAACCGGCGATGAGCACGAGCGGTCGGTCGGCGGCGCGGACGAGGTCGTCGACGGCGGACCAGTCGGGGGAGCCGAAGGCATATTCCGGGGCGAGCAGGACGGTCGCCGTGCCGCCGGTAACCAACTCGTTGAGGACCGGCTGCGACCATGCGCCGTCCCGACCGTGCAGGAGATCCCGCAGCGCGGCCACCATGTGGGCCCGCGTCGAGTCCCCGACGATGGCCGCGTCCGCGACGATCATGGATTGCACGACGCACAGAGGTATCCCGCCGCCGTCGATCAGGGGGAGGTCGCATGAGAAGCTGATGATCCCCGGCACGCTGGCGTTCGCGTCGATAGGCTGGGCAACCACGGGGCTCTGGCTTCAATCGGGGGCTGGAACGCCCCGCAGGTCGGGAGAGATCAGAAGTGGAACAAATCGACCGGTCGAAGCAAGCGCTTCCAGCCCCCGCCGAGGGAATAGATGACGATTGCGGCCCCCGGGCACCCGCGCAGGCGCGGGCTCGGCGCCCCGACCGAAGCCGCAGACGTCACCGACCGCGCCGGGCCAAGCCAACGTGTGGGCGGCGAGGCGCTCGCGGGCAGATCGGGTCTCGGGCCGCCAATGCTCGGAAACCCGCCCGCCCGCCGGCGACCCGGCGCGGCAGCTTCGGGCGAGCGTTCCCGTTGTTGCATCGGCCGACCAGGATCCTAGAACGATGGCGGGTCGCGACCCGGGCGCGCTGCAGGGTCCTGCGAACACGAAAGCCGGGGATTTTTCGGCGGCCCGGCCTGGGATTTATTGGGATTTATGTTGAAAGCAGCCACCGCTAAGTGACTGAAACCACGCACCTATTTCGCAAGGGAAATAAGTGGTGGAGCTGAGGGGATTCGAACCCCTGACCTCCGCAGTGCGATTGCGGCGCTCTCCCATCTGAGCTACAGCCCCGTCCGAGGCGCCGGCCTTTTAGGCTTGCGCGCTTGAGCCTGTCAATCGGAGCTTTTCCGCCAGCGGACGGCACCTGCCGGCCGGGGTCCGGGGCGGAGCCGTGGAGTTCAAGAACCGCGCATGTACGCCCTCCTCTGGCTCTTCGACACCCTCGTCCAGATCCTGATCTACATCCTCATCGCGAGCGCGGTGCTGAGCTGGCTCGTGGCGTTCAACGTCGTGAACGTGCGCAACCCCATCGTCTCGCAGATCGGCGAGTTCCTCTACCGGGTCACGGAGCCCCTGCTGCGGCCGATCCGCAACCTGCTGCCGAACCTCGGCGGGGTCGACGTCTCGCCGATCATCCTGATCCTGCTGTTGCTCTTCATCAGCCGCCTGCTGCATGAGTTCGTGCCGGCGCAGACCTACGGCGTCGCGGGCTGAGGGCCCGCGCGGCCACATCCGGCACGAGGGTTCCGACGACGTCATGAAGACCAATCCCGGCCGCTTCTTCGAGGATTACCGCCTCGGCGAGACCATCCGCCACGCCACGCCGCGCACGGTGACCGAGGGCGACGCCGCCCTCTACACCGCGCTCTACGGCCCCCGCTTCGCGGTGCAGTCCTCCGACGCCTTCGCCCGCGCCATCGGCTATCCGGGAAAGCCGCTCGACGACCTGCTCGTCTTCCACGTCGTGTTCGGCAAGACCGTGCCGGACATCTCGCTGAACGCGCTCGCCAATCTCGGCTACGCCGAGGGACGCTTCCTGAAGCCCGTGAAGGCCGGGCAGACCCTCTCGACGGTCTCCGAGGTCATCGGCCTCAAGGAGAGCTCCAACCGGCAGACCGGCGTCGTCTACGTCCGCTCCACGGGCTCCGACGAGAGCGGCGAGACCGTGCTCAGCTATTGCCGCTGGGTGCTGGTGCGCAAGCGCGACCACGGCGCGACGATCGCCGAGGAGCACGTGCCGAGCTTCGCCAAGGCGGTCGATCCGGCCGATCTCGCGAGCGCCCTCCCCCGTCTCGACGCGGGCGCCTACGACACCGACCTCGCCGGCAGCCCGCATCGCTTCGCGGACTACGCCAAGGGCGAGCGCATCGACCATGTCGACGGCACCACCGTCGAGGAGGCCGAGCATCAGCTCGCCACCCGGCTCTACCAGAACACCGCCAAGGTTCATTTCGACGCGCTCGCCACCCGCGAGACCAAGTTCGGCAAGCGGCTGATCTACGGCGGGCACGTCATCTCCATCGCCCGCGCGCTCAGCTTCAACGGGCTCGCCAACGCCTTCGCGCTCGCCGGCATCAATGCCGGGCGGCACGTGGCGCCGCTGTTTGCCGGCGACACCGTCTATGCCTGGAGCGAGGTGCTCGACACCGCCACGGTCCCGGGCCGCGACGACGTCGGCCTGCTGCGCCTGCGCACGGTGGCGGCCAAGAACCGCTCCTGCGCCGGCTTCCCCGACCGCGAGGGCGAGGGCTACGACCCCTCCGTGATCCTCGATCTCGACTACTGGGCCTTCATCCCGCGCTGACCAGCGCCAGCACAGCCTGCCGCAGGGGGTTGGCGGGGTCTGAGAGCAGCCGCAGCGCCATCGCGCAGGCGATGGTGACGAGGAGCGGCCGGATCAGCCTTGCGCCGAGGCGCACGGCCAGCGCCGAGCCGATCTGAGCGCCGAGGAAGGCGCCCGCCGCCATCGCGAGCCCGATCGCCCAAACGACGTGTCCCGAGGCGGCGAACAGCGCCAGCGCCCCGACGTTGCTCGCGGCGTTGGCGAGCTTGGTGTGGGCGGTCGCCCGCACCACGCCGAGCCCGAGCAGGGTGACGAAGCCGACCATGTAGAAGGCGCCGGCGCCGGGGCCGAACACGCCGTCGTAGAAGCCGACCAGCGGCGCCACGGTCGCGGCGAAGACGAGCGGCGTGACGCGGGCCGCGGCGTCCTCGTTGCTCATCCGCCGGGCGGTGGCGAAGTAGAGGGCGATGCCGACGAGGAGCACCGGCACGGCGGCGTCGAGCACCGCCCGCGGCAGCAGGCTCACGCAGAGCGCGCCGGCGACCGAGGCGAGCCCGGCGGCGAGCGCGATCGGCCAGGCCTCCGGCCAGCGGATCAGCCCGCGCCGGGCGAAGGCGACCGTCGCCGAGACCGAGCCCGCCGTGCCCTGGAGCTTGTTGGTGGCGATGGCGCTCACCGGATCGAGCCCGGCGAGGATCAGGGCCGGCAGGGTCATCAGTCCCCCGCCCCCGGCGATGGCGTCGACGCAGCCCGCCCCCACGGCCACCCCGAACAGGCCGAGGAGCAGGCCGGGATCGATGTCGAGGGGCATGGCGGACCTGTACGGAGGTAGGCCCCGCGCCGGTGCGGCGCGGGAACGGGTTCTAGTCGCGGACGACGACCTTGGTGCCGACACGGACGCGGTCGTAGAGGTCGACCACGTCCTTGTTGGTCATGCGGATGCAGCCGGAGGAGACCGCCGCGCCCATCGTCTCCGGCTCGTTCGAGCCGTGGATGCGGTAGAGCGAGGAGCCTAGATAGAGCGCGCGGGCGCCGAGCGGGTTGTCCTGGCCGCCGGCCATGTAGCGGGGCAGGTCCGGGCGGCGGGCGAGCATCTGGGCCGGGGGGCGCCAGTCCGGCCACTCCTTCTTCATGGTCACGGTCTTGGTGCCCGACCACGAGAAGCCCCGCCGGCCGACGCCGACCCCGTAGCGGATCGCCTCGCCGCCGCCGAGCACGTAGTAGAGCCGGCGCTGGCTCGTGGAGACGACGACGGTGCCGGGCTTCTCGGAGCCGCGCCAGGCGACCGTCTCGCGGGGAATCGCCTGCGTGCGGAAGACGTTGAGGAAGTCCGCGATCGGGCCGCTGTCGAGGGGGTTGGCGCGGGCCGGCACCGCGCCCGCCGCGAGGCAGAGGGCGAGGATCGCGGTGAGGTGCTTGCGTCGCGCGCCGCGGAAGGGGTTGGCTGTCGGCATCGTCGGGATCGTCCTCCGGGCCGGGCGGCCGTGCCGCCCCTGGACGGTCGGTGAAGCCCGGCTTCGCGGCGGGGATGTGGTCGGTCAAGCCCGCGGGCGCCGATCCCGGCCGGCTGTGGGACGGCGGCAACGCCTCCGCGGAGGAACGATCCTCTCCCGTTCGGGATGAACGAGATGTCGCAGCCTATTGCGAAGCTCGCGTCGCAGTACCACCCTCCCCTCGTGAGACCCGGCACCACGATCGAGAGCGGGCGCTTCGGCGCGGCCGTGCAGCGCGCCTTTCCGGCGCTGCGCTCCGGCTGCCGTGCCCTGCTCAGCTTCGTCGTCGCGACGCTGCTCGTCGCCCTCTCCTCCCTGCCGGACCCGAACCCCGAGCCTCCGCGCGGACCGGTCTCCGCGGTGTCGATCCATTCGATCCACGCGCCGGGTGCGGGCGGAGCGGGCCGGCAGGCCCTCAGCGCGATGCACGCGGATGCCGATCTTCCCCCCGGCAACCTCCGCACCGCCGCGCCCGCCTTACCGGCGGTCGAACGGCGCCTGGCCGATGCGGGCTTCGCGGTTCCGGCCGCCGCCTGGCCGCCGTCCCGGACCGCGCCCCCGCCCGACCGGCCTCCGAGAGCCGCCTGACGCCGCCCCCGGCCATCCGCACGCTCGCGGTGGGCCGGATCATGCTTGCGCCGTTTTCATCGTCCTCGGATACCGGACGCGCCGGCCGCCGTGCCTGCGGTCGCTCGCGATCCGTATCGGGATCTGCGGCGCCGACCCGTCAGACCGCCCCTCAGGAGCGACGTGCCCTCGATGTCTTCCCGCCCCGTCAGCTGCCGGCCCCGCTCGTTCGCGTCGCTGCGCGCCTGGTCCGTTCCCGTGGCCGCCGGCCTCGCGCTCGCCACCCTGTCGGCCTGCAACCAGAAGCAGGCCGCCGCGCCCGTGCCCGGTCCGCCGCCGGAGGTGACGGTGGTCACCGTCGCCCCGCAGCCGATTCCCTACGTGCGCGACCTTCCCGGCCGGGTGGCCCCGATGCGCATCGCCGAGGTGCGGGCCCGCGTCTCCGGCCTCGTCGTGCGGCGGCTGTTCGAGCAGGGTTCGACGGTCAAGGAAGGCGACATCCTCTACAAGATCGACGCGGCCCCCTACGAGGTCGAGCTCGCCAGCGCCGAGGCGGCCCTCGCCCGCACCGAGGCCGCCCTGGTCCTGGCGAGCCAGCAGGCCGAGCGCCTGGAGACGCTGCTCTCGCGGGCGACCGCGAGCCAGGCCCAGTACGACGCCGCCTTCGCCGCGAAGAAGCAGGCGGAGGCCGAGGTCGCCGGCGCCAAGGCGACCCGCGACCGGGCCAAGCTCAACCTCTCCTGGACGGACGTGCGCGCGCCGATCAGCGGCCGCATCGGCCGGGCCCTGCTCACCGAGGGCACGCTGATCGAGCAGGGCAGCGCCCAGGTGCTGGCCACGATCCAGCAGCTCGACCCGATCTACGTCGACATCACCCAGTCGGTGGGCGAACTGAACAAGCTGCGCCGGGACCTCGCCAGCGGCGAGCTCGACCGCCTCGACAAGGACCACGCCAACGCGCACCTGATCATGGACGACGGCACGCTCTACCCGCTGGCCGGCCGGCTCCTGTTCTCCGACGTCACCGCCGATCCGAGCACCGGCCAGGTGACGCTGCGCGTGCAGTTCCCCAACCCGCACGACGAGCTCTTCCCCGGCATGTACGTGCGCGCCCGCATCAAGCAGGGCATCGATTCCGACGCCATCGCCGTGCCGCAGCAGGCGATCCAGCGCACCACCGACGGCAAGGCCGAGGTCTGGGTGGTCGGCGCCGACGACAAGGTGATGCTCCAGCCCGTCGAGGTCGGCCCTGTCGTCGGCCAGAGCTGGCTGATCCGCGACGGCCTCAAGGCCGGCACCCGCGTCGTCACCGAGGGCTTCCAGAAGATTTCCACCGGCAGCACCGTGAAGCCGGTCGAGACCGGCACCCCGGCCGAACAGGCCGCGCTCGGCAAGCCGCAGGATTCCGACGAGACGTCGGACCTGATCGACGTCCGCGGCCGCTGACGGACCGGAGGAGCCGCGATCATGGCACGCTTCTTCATCGACCGGCCGATCTTCGCCTGGGTCGTCGCGCTGTTCATCTGCTTGGGCGGGGCGCTCTCGATCCCGCTCCTGCCGATCGCCCAGTACCCGATGATCGCCCCGCCCTCGATCGCGCTGTCGACCGCCTATCCCGGCGCCTCGGTCGAGAACCTCTACACGGGCACCACCCGGCTCATCGAGGACGAGCTGAACGGGGCCGCCAACATCCTCAGCTTCGAGTCGGCGAGCGACTCGTTCGGCAACATCGAGATCACCGCCCAGTTCAGGCCGGGCACCGACCCGGCGCTCGCCGGCGTCGAGGTGCAGAACCGCCTCAAGCGCGTCGAGGCCCGCCTGCCGGCGGAGGTGCGCCAGCAGGGCATCCTCGTGGAGGAGGCTTCGGCCGCCACCCTCAACATCATCACCCTCGTCTCGCCGGACGGGTCGATGGACGAGGTCGCGCTCGGCGACTTCCTGACCCGCAACGTCATCAACGAGATCCGCCGCATCCCCGGCGTCGGGCGCGCGACGCTCTACTCGACACAGCGCTCGCTCCGGGTCTGGATCGACCCGGACAAGCTGCGCGGCCTCTCGCTCAACCCCGCCGACGTGACGCGGGCGATCCAGGACCAGAACGTCCAGATCGCCTCCGGCGCGGTCGGCGCCGCGCCGAGCCCGGCCAAGAACGCCGTCAACTTCCCCATCATCGTGAAGGGGCAGATGACCGAGCCCGAGTCGTTCGGCGCCATCGTGCTGCGGGCGAACCCCGACGGCTCGAACGTGCGCCTGCGCGACATCGCCCGGATCGAGCTCGGCGGCGAGGACTACAAGTTCACGACCCGGCTCAACGGCGGCGAGGCGGCCGGCATCTCGGTGACGCTGGCGCCGGACGGCAACGCCCTCCAGACCGCCCGCTCGATCCGCGCCAAGATGGAGGAGCTGGCCCAGTTCTTCCCCGACGGCGTGAAGTGGGACATCCCCTACGACATCACCCCCGCCGTCGACGCCTCGATCCAGAAGGTGCTGATGACGCTGATCGAGGCGGTGGTGCTCGTCTTCGTGGTGATGTTCCTGTTCCTGCAGAACATCCGCTACACCCTGATCCCGACCATCGTGGTGCCGATCGCGCTGCTCGGCACCTGCACGGTGATGCTGCTCGCCGGCTTCTCCATCAACGTTCTGACGATGTTCGGCATGGTGCTGGCCATCGGCATCCTCGTCGACGACGCCATCGTCGTCGTCGAGAACGTCGAGCGCATCATGAACGAGGAAGGTCTCTCCCCGAAGGAGGCGACCCGCAAGGCCATGGGCCAGATCACGGGGGCGATCATCGGCATCACGCTGGTGCTGGTGGCGGTGTTCATCCCGATGGCCTTCTTCCCCGGCTCGGTGGGCATCATCTACCGCCAGTTCTCGATCGCGATGGTCACGTCCATCGCCTTCTCGGCGCTGCTGGCGCTGTCGCTGACGCCGGCGCTGTGCGCGACGCTGCTGAAGCCCGTCGAGAAGGGGCACGGGCACGCGAAGCGCGGCTTCTTCGGCTGGTTCAACCGCATCGTCGAGCGCGAGACCGCCCGCTACGGGCGCGGCGTTGCCTGGTTCGTCGCCAAGTCGATGCGGGTCATGGTGGTCTACCTCGCCCTCGCGGTCGGCCTCGCCTACGCCTTCGTGCGCCTGCCGGAGGGCTTCCTGCCGGTGGAGGACCAGGGCTTCTTCACCGTCGACGTGCAGACGCCGCCGGGCTCCTCCTTCAACCGCACGCTCGCGGCGGTGAAGAAGCTCGAGGAGCACCTGATGGCCCAGCCGGGCGTGGCGACCGTGACGATCGTCAACGGCTTCTCCTTCTCCGGCCAGGGCCAGGTCACGAGCCAGGCCTTCGTCACCCTGAAGCCCTGGGGCGACCGCGACGCGGACAACTCCGCCGCGAAGCTCGTGGAGGGCACCAACAAGGCGCTCGCGACCTACCGCGACGCGACGTTCGACGCCCAGGAGCCGCCGCCGATCGACAACCTCGGCAACGCGGCGGGCTTCTCCTTCCGCCTCCAGGACCGGGCGCAGCGGGGCTACTCGGCGCTGCTCGCCGCGCAGGAGCAGCTTCTCACCCTCGCTCGCCAGAGCCCGGTGCTCCAGAAGATCAAGGTCGAGGGCCTGCCGCCGGCCCCCCAGGCCGAGCTCGTCATCGACCGGGAGAAGGCGGCCGCGCTCGGCGTCAACTTCGACGACGTCAACGACACGATCCAGGTCAATCTCGGCTCTGTCTACGTCAACGACTTCCCGAACCGGGGCCGCATGCAGCGCGTCATCGTGCAGTCCGAGCAGCTCCAGCGCCTCAACGCGTCGGACCTGCTCAACTACGGCGTCAAGAACGCGCAGGGCACCATGGTGCCGATGTCGTCCTTCGCCGAGCTGAAATGGGGCGTCGGGCCGGCCCAGATCGTCGGCTTCAACGGCTACCAGACCGTGCGCGTCACCGGCGAGCCGGCGGCGGGCTACACCTCGGGCGACGCCATCGCAGAGATGGAGCGCCTCGCGGGCCGGCTGCCGAAGGGCTTCGGCTTCACCTGGACCGGCCAGTCGCTCCAGGAGAAGCAGGCGGGCTCGCAGGCGAGCCTGCTGCTGGCGCTCTCGGTGCTGATCGTGTTCCTGTGCCTCGCCGCCCTCTACGAGAGCTGGTCGATCCCGTTCTCGGTGATGCTGGTGATCCCGCTCGGCGTCATCGGCGCCGTGGCGGCGGTCTACCTGCGCGGCCTGCCCAACGACGTCTACTTCAAGATCGGTCTCATCACGATCATCGGCCTCTCGGCCAAGAACGCGATCCTGATCGTGGAGTTCGCCAAGGACCTCTGGAAGCCGGGCAAGTCGCTGGTCGAGGCAACGATCGAGGCGGCGACCCTGCGCTTCCGGCCGATCGTGATGACCTCGCTGGCCTTCATCTTCGGCGTGGTGCCGCTGGCCATCGCCTCGGGCGCCGCCTCGCGGAGCCAGCAGGCGATCGGCACCGGCGTGATGGGCGGCATGATCTCGGCGACCGTGCTGGCGGTGTTCTTCGTGCCGGTGTTCTTCGTCGTGGTGATGCGCCTGTTCCGCCGCAAGCAGGTGGCGGCCGAGGAGACGGCACCGGCACGGGCGGAGCGCGCGGCGCCCGCTGGGGGCGTCCCGGCGGAGTAGGGTCCGCTCGAGCCTTTTCAGCCGAAGTGGGCGCCGGTTCGGCGTCAGAAAATGCGGCCGAACGAGAACCTGAAGCCGCTTCAGCGCCGGGCGAGGTCGCGCAGACCCTGCCCGGCGATCCGGGCGCGCTCGTGCGCCCAGGAGTGGCCGGGCCAGAAGCGGCCCTCCGGCGTGTCGAAGAAGCCGCAGAGCAGGAGGCCGCGCGGGCGCGCAAGGCCGAGGCGGACGAGCGCCCGGTGCCATCGCCCGGTCTCGCCGCCGGGTAGGCCGTGCGCCCGCAGCAGCATGAGAACGGCAAAGCCCGTCGAGGGCGCCGCGAAGGCGATGTCGGGGACGAGCGGATAGTCCTCGCGCACCGCCGGGTCGTCCGCCGCGAAGCGGCTGCGGGGCACGGCGCCGGGATCCGGGAGCGCGCCGCTCCGCGGGTCGTTCAGGCAGAGGAGCAGGTGGAAGCGCTCCGGCGCCGCCTGCATCGCGTCGAGTGTCCGCGCCTCGGTCGGCCAGCCGTGGAAGCGCCCGGTGTCGAAGTGCTGGCGCAGCACGAGCACGTTGAGATGACGGCCGGACAGGAACCGCGGCAAGAACGGCGCCCGGTTGAAATGCACGACCGCGTCCCGCTCTGCGCACGGCACGGCGGCGAGGTCGCGGGGCGTCAGGGTGGGGTTGTTGGCGAGCAGCGTGACGCTTCGCCGGCCCCGCAGCGCCGACACGAGACCCGCGATCGCGACCGGCGCGCGATCGGGCTCCGAATCCGGCGGCGAGATGGGGCTCGAAGGCGGCATCGGCGGTCTCGCGGATGGGACGGCGGAGGAGACCTGTTCAAGACCCGGCGCCGGCATGGTCAAGAGGCTGTCGGCTCATGGACGCCGTATTGCGATCCCGTTAGGGTTGTGGCCGGGGCTGATCCGGGAGAGCGTCATGCGCAAGACCGTCCTGACCGGCGTCGTCCGTCTCGGGAGCACCTGCGGCCTCGCCGCCCTGCTCCTCTCCACGCCCCTCGCCCCGCCCGCCGCGGCGCAGGACGGCGCCTCGCAGCCGGGCGCCGCTTGGCAGGATCCCCCTGCCCGCCTGCCGCCGACGCCAGCGGCCAAGGCCCCGAAGACCGAGACGCGGGAGAGGCCGGTCGCCGAGGCGAAGCCGAAGGCGCGCAAGGTCGTTCGGGAGGTTCGGGCACCGCGTCGGGTACGGGTGTCGGAACGCCGCGAGACCTCCCGCCGGATCGAGACCGTACGCCCCGCTCACACGCGTCGGGTGGCGATGACCCCCCGGGGTTCGGTTGTCGCGCAGTATCCCGCCTATGCCGGCCCGCCGGTGGTCTACGGGAGGACCCTCGAGGACGAGCGGCTCGCCCGCATCCGGGCGGCCCAGGCCGCAGGCTACATCGTCGTCCGCTCCCGCTCCGTCGAGTTTCCCGACGGGCGCTCGCTGCGGACCTACCGTCCCTACGAGGACGAGGAGGACTGAGTGCCGCGCCTCAGCGGACGCGCGGCGGCCGGCTCGGCTCGAACACGATGCGGCGATGGAACGCGCACCAGCTCTTGCCGTCGGCGACGGGCGCGCCGCAGCACAGGGCGCCCTCGCTCGGCTCGCCGATGATGAACTTGCACACGAACGCGCCCGATTGCGCGAACGGCACGCGGTAGGTCTCGGAGGGCTCGGCAAGGCTCTCGGCCTCGGCGAATTCGGAGAAGCGGACCACTTGGTTCATAGCGCTCGACGGTTGTGCGGGCATCGGCGGCCATGCGGCGCGCCTGCCGAAGAAGGGAGGAAGTCTCGCCGGACCCGGCGGCTCATCCGCATCGGCACGAAAGACCGGGGCGCGGGCGAATCCGACACTGCGACATCACACTGTCATAGATAGTCTTACCGCACCGCGAAACAAGCCCGTCATGCATCATGCACAGGGGTGCACAGTGTTCCGCAGCGGGGAATGCGTAGCCGTGAGGAAGGTGACAGATTCGTCACCGATCTTCCGCACGCGAAACCTCGGTGCCCGGCCTGCGTCGAGACGCCGCCGCTTCCTTGAGCCCTCGTCCGCCCCGTTGTAAGGCCGCCCGGTCCGCCGGGGGGATCAGGACCGATGCGCGCGCTCGTGACCGGCTCGGCCGGCTTCATCGGCTATCACCTCAGCCGGCGCCTCCTGGGCGAGGGGCACGCGGTCGTCGGGCTCGACGGCTTCTCCGACTACTACGACGTCGCCCTGAAGCGGGCGCGCCACGCCGAGCTTGAGCGCCTGCCCGGCTTCGAGCCGGTGGAGGGCCGCCTGGAGACGCCCGGCCTGCTCCACGATCTCCTCGGACGGGTGCGGCCCGACATCGTCGTCCACCTCGCCGCCCAGGCGGGCGTGCGCTACAGCCTCGAGAACCCGCAGGCCTATGCGGATGCCAACCTCACCGGCTCGTTCAACCTGCTGGAGGCGGTGCGCGCCCATCCGGTCCGCCACCTGCTGCTCGCCTCGACCAGCTCAGCCTATGGCGGCAACACCGCGCTGCCCTTCCGCGAGACCGACCGGGCGGTGACGCCGCTGACCCTCTACGCGGCCTCGAAGCTCGCCATGGAGGCGATGGCGCATTCCTACGCGCATCTCTTCGGCCTGCCGACGACGGCGTTCCGCTTCTTCACCGTCTACGGGCCCTGGGGCCGGCCGGACATGGCGCTCTTTCTCTTCGCCCGGAAGATCCTGGCGGGCGAGCCGATCGAGGTCTTCTCCGGCGGCACGGCGGAGCGGGACTTCACCTACGTGGACGACCTCGTCGACGCGATCCGCCGCCTGATCGACCGGCCGCCGCCGGCGCCCGGCGGCGAGGGCCCCGCCTGCGCGGCCGACACCCTGAGCCCGGTCGCGCCCTATCGCCTCGTCAACATCGGCGGCGGCCGCCCGGAGCGGCTCGGCCGGATGATCGACGTTCTGGAGGCCGCGATCGGGCGGCCGGCGGAGCGGATCGCCAAGCCGCTGCCGCCGGGGGACGTCGCCCGCACCCATGCCAGCACGGAGCTTCTCGAGTCCCTGATCGGCACAGTCCCCAGCACCCCGATCACGGACGGCATCCCCGCCTTCGTGCGCTGGTACCGGGACTACTACCGCGTCTGAGCGGCCCGGCGGCGGGGACGCCGCAGAGCCTTCTCGGTTCGAGCGGAGCCGCCCGATGGGATCAGGAGGTCGACCACTCCCGCTTGGCCTCCTCGGCGGAGCGGTCGAGGCGCACCTGGCCGCCCTCGACGGCCTGCACGAAGTCGACGGGGATGTAGTGGTGCAGGCCGCCGGCATCCTTGTCCGTCTTGGTGAGCTTGATCTGTCCGGCATCGACATGATCCACGGTGCCGACATGGGCGCCGTCGGAGCCGACCACCTCGGCGTGTTCCTTGATCTGCGAAACGTCGACCATTCGAAGTCCTCCTCTCGGGTCCCGGCCAACCGCCGCCGGCCGCCGGTGTTCCGCGCCGGGGCACGGGGCTGCGCCATCGATCTCGCCCGTTCCCTCGGGCGCGCGGATCGTCCAGAAGGGGCCGGTTCGAGAACAGAACGGAGCGCATGCGGATGACCGGTTCGGCCCAAGCCCTCGTCTCGCCGGAATGGCTGCACGAGCGCCTCTCGGCGCCCGATCTCGTGGTGCTCGACGGCTCCTGGTACCTGCCCGCCGCCGGGCGCGATCCGGAGGCGGAGTTCCGCGCCGCCCACATCCCCGGCGCGATCCGCTTCGACATCGACGCGATGAGCGACGAGGGCTCGCCCCTCCCCCACATGATGCCGCGCCCGGAGGTGTTCGCCTCGCGGATGCGGGCCCTCGGGGTCGGCGACGGCGTGCAGATCGTCGTCTACGACGGCATGGGCCTGTTCTCGGCCCCGCGCGTCTGGTGGATGCTGCGCAGCTTCGGCGTGCGGGACGCGGCGGTGCTCGACGGCGGCCTGCCGGCCTGGGTGGCCGCGGGCTTTCCCACCGAGGAGGGCGAGGCCCGGCCGCGCGAGCGGCGCCATTTCAGCGCCCGCTTCGACAACGGGGCCGTGGCGGATGCGGGCGACGTCGCGCGCGCCCTCGACACCGGCAGCGCCCAGGTGGTCGATGCCCGCTCCGGCAGCCGCTTCCGCGGCGAGGAGGCCGAGCCCCGCCCCGGCGTGCGCCCCGGCCACATGCCCGGCGCCCTCAACATGCACTATGCCGCCCTCCAGTCGAACGGCCGCATGAAGGACCCCGACGCCCTGCGCGCGGCGTTTGCCGAGAACGGCATCGACCCGGACCGGCCGATCGTGACGACCTGCGGCTCCGGCGTCACCGCCGCGATCGTGTCGCTCGCCCTCGAGACCATGGGCCGCCCGGCCCGCGCCCTCTACGACGGCTCCTGGTCGGAATGGGGTGCCGACACCGCCCGCCCCGTGGCGACGGGGCCGGCCCGGTAGGGGCCCGAAGGACCGGCTCCGTCATCCGCCTGTCATGGCAGGCGGGCTCGGCTGGCGGCGCAGTCCCGCACCGGGATCGCGGAGAGTCGTTCAACTTTTCGTGCGTCGGATTGCCGGAAGTATAGCATTTGCTATGGCCAAGGCGGGGCGTTCGCGGGGAACAGCGCGGTGGCGGAACGGCGGAGAGCGATGGGGCGGAGCGGCCTCGCGGCCGGAGCGGTCGCGCTCGCTCTCGCCGTTCCCGGTGCCCGTGCCGCCGATCCGGCAGCGCTCCCGGCGGAGCCGGCCTTCATCGACTGGTCGGGGCTCTCTCTCGGGATCGAGGGTAGCGCCGGCGCCTCCTTCGGCGCCTTCGGCTTCGGGCCGACGACGGTCGGCGGCCGGCCGGTTCCGCCCTTCCGCACCGGCGACGCCACCGGACGCAACGATCGCAGCCGCGAGGCGACCACCGCCGTCGGTGGCGGCTTTGCCGGCTATGCCTGGCAGGCCGGGCCGTGGCTGTGGGGCATCGAGGCCGACCTCGCCGGCTCGAACCTCAAGCGCCCCGTCTCCTTGACGGTGCCGGGCTTCGGCACCGAGGCGATCGATCCCGCCTTCAGCCTGATCCGCGCCAAGACCGACCTCTACGGCACCCTGCGGGGCCGCTTCGGCCTCGCCTTCGAGCGCTCCCTCGTCTACGCGACCTTCGGGCTCGCCGGCGCCCGCACCCGCTACCTCGCGAGCTATCCCGACGCCGCGGGCGGCGTCGCGGGGGCGCAGGCCGAGCGCACCGGGATCGGCTTCACCCTCGGCGCGGGCGTCCAGTACGCGGTCACCGACACGATCGCGCTCGGGCTCGACTACCGCTACCTCGATCTCGGCTCGACGGGCCGCTTCACCCTCGGCGCCGTGCCGGGCCTCGGGCCGGTCTCGACCCGGGCGGCCTCGACCGCCAACCAGATGCTGGCGCGGCTGATCTGGTACCCGCAGGGGCTGCGCCTGCCCCCGGAGGCCGAGGCGCCGGAGGACCGCGAGGCCCGCTTCTCGCTCCACGGCCAGACCACCTTCGTGAACCAAGCCGTGCCGGGCTTCCGCTCGCCCTATCAGAGCGGCAACAGCCTCGTGCCGCATCAGGCCCAGGCGACGACGACGGCGACTCTCTTCCTCGGCTTCAAGCTGATGGAGGGGACCGAGCTCTACTACAACCCGGAGTTCTCCCAGGGCTTCGGCCTGTCGCGCACGCTCGGCATCGCCGGCTTCGTCAACGGCGAGGCGCAGAAGGCCGGCGCGCCCTTCCCGAAGCTGCGCTCGAACCGCTACTTCGTGCGCCAGACCTTCGGCCTCGGCGGCGAGACCGAGGAGGTGCCCGACGGCCCGAACCAGGTCGCGACCCGCCGCGACGTGGAGCGGATCACCGTCGTCGCCGGCAAGTTCGCGCTGGGCGACTTCTTCGACGGCAACGCCTACGCCCACGACCCGCGCGTCGACTTCATGAACTGGTCGCTCTGGGCCTCCTCGGCCTGGGACTTTCCGGCCAACCTCCCCGGTTTCACGCAAGGGGTGATGGTCGAGTACAACCGGGCCGAGTTCGCCCTGCGCGCCGCCTATACCCAGGTGCCGAAGGAGCCCTCGAGCGACGTGCTCGACCCCCGCCTCCTCGACCGGGCCGGCGCCAACATCGAGCTGGAAACCCGCCACACCCTGCCGGGGATCGACCAGCCCGGTCGCATCCGGCTCGGCGCCTTCTCGAATGTCGGCAACACCGCGAACTACCGGCAGGCGGTCGTCCTGACCCAGGCGGGCCTCTTCGCCGACGCGGCGGAGGCCGCCTCCGCCACCCGCCGTCCCCGCCGCAAGAGCGGGGTCTACGCCAACCTGGAGCAGGCACTCACCGCCGATCTCGGGATGTTCGCGCGGGCCAGCCTCTCGGACGGGCGCAACGAGAGCCTGTCCTTCACCGACATCGACCGCAGCCTCTCCGGCGGTCTCTCCCTGAAGGGCACCGCCTGGGACCGGCCGACCGATACGGTCGGGATCGGCGGCGCGGTCAACGGGCTCTCGCCGTCGCACCGGGCCTACTTCGCCAATGGCGGCCTCGGGCTCCTCATCGGCGACGGCCGTCTGAACTACGGCACGGAGCGGGCGGTCGAGACCTACTACGCCCTGAACCTGACCAAGATGCTGACCCTGACCCTTGACTATCAGTTCGTGACGAACCCCGCCTACAACCGCGACCGCGGGCCCGTGCACGTCTTCGCCACCCGCCTGCACGCGGATTTCTGAGGGCGCTTGCGGCAGCGCGCGGGCCGGTCCACTGAGCCGGCATGAGCGAAGACGACCGCCCCCGCCGTCCGGCCCCCAAGCGCCCGGAGCGCCCGCGCAAGCCCTTCCCCGGACGCGGCGGCCGTCCCGGCGTGCCGCCCGACCGCCGGGGCGGCCCCCGCTCGGGGCCCGATGCCGGCCCGCGCGGAGGCCCCGACGACCCGATCGTGCTCTACGGCTGGCACCCGGTCTCGCAGGCGCTCGCCAACGAGCATCGCGCCCTGCACCGGCTGCTCGCCACGGAGAACGGCGCGGCGCGCCTCGCCGAGGAGCTGGGCACCCTGCGCATCGCCCCGGAGCTGGTGCGGCCCCGCGACATCGACCGCCTGCTCGGGCCGGACGCCGTGCACCAGGGCCTCTACCTCGAGGTCGATCCCCTGCCCGCCCCGGACCTCGACGCGCTGCCCGAGGACGCGCTGCTCGTGGCCCTCGACCAGCTCACCGACCCGCACAACGTCGGGGCCATTGTGCGCACGGCCGCCGCTTTCGGGGTCACGGCGATCGTCACCACGGCCCGGCACTCGCCGGCCGCGACCGGGGTGCTGGCCAAGTCCGCCTCCGGCGGGCTGGAGCACGTGCCGATGGTCGTGGTGCGCAATCTCGCCGAGGCGCTGATCAGCCTCGGCGAGCGCGGCTTCACCCGCATCGGCCTCGATTCGGAGGCGCCGGAGACGCTGGCTGCCGTCGGCCCGCGCCGGCCGGCGGTGCTGGTGCTCGGCGCCGAGGGCAAGGGCCTGCGCGAGCGCACCCGAAGCTGCTGCGACGTGCTCGCCCGCATCCCGTTCTCGGGGGCGATCCGCAGCCTCAACGTCTCGAACGCGGCGGCGATCGCCCTCTACGCCCTTAGCCCCGGGGAGGCCTAAGACCGTAACACCTTCGAACCGAAGCGTTCGAAGGTGTGCAGGCAAGCCCGAACGGGCGCCCGCGCCAATGCGCGGAACGCAGCTGGTCTGTGATCCCTCATCGCCAGAAGGGCTTGGCGTCCATGAGGTCGTCGTAGGCGTCGGCCGCGGCCTCGATCAGCCCGGCGCTGCCGGCCTCCCCGTCCGCGGCGGTGAGGCCGGCAGCGAAGGCGGCCCGGCCCGAGCCCGGCCCGCCATCGGCCACGTCGGCGAGCACAGTGTGGGCGGTGGCGAGGTCGTTCAGCGCGCCAAGATGATCCTGAAGGTCGGAGAGCGCCGCGGCGAAGGCCTTGTGGCGCTTCCGGGCGGTCTTCTCGGGGAAGAGCGAGGCGAAGAAGTCGGCCCCGTAGCGCAGCTTCTTGGCGGCGATCCGCACCCGGTGGCGCGCCTCCGGATCGAGCCCGGCGAGATCGCGCCCGCGCTTCTTCACCCGCTTGCGGAAGCGGTCGAGCACGAGGCCGGCGAAGTCGCGGGCGGGGCCGTCGCGCTCCGGCGGACCGCCCTCCCCGAGCCAGGGGCCGGTTTGCGTCCAGGCGACGAGATCGAGGAGCAGGCCGCGCCACTCCGGCGAGGCGAGCACGGCGAGGACGGCGGCGTGGGCGGCGTCGCGGTCCGCGCCGAGGCGGGCGCCGAGATCGGCGAGGCCCGGCTCGTCCGGCCGCCGCTCGGCCGAGGCGGGCAGGGTCTCCTCCAGGAAGACGTCGAGGTTGCGCGCCCGCCCGAACGGCTCGGCGATGCGCTTGATCTCCTCGGCCAGCGCCCGCGCCGCCGGGTCGTGGGCGAGGATCGGGTCGAATAGGCTGAAGGCCGAGCGCAGCCGCCGCAGGGCGACGCGCATCTGGTGAAGCGCCTCCGGATCGCGGGAGAGGAGGAACACCGCCTCGTTGAGCCTGAGATGCCGCAGGCAGGCGCCCGCAATGGCCTGGAAGGCCTGCGCCGCACTCGCGCCCTCCGGCAGGGCCAGGGGGGGCGCCTTGCTCGGCGCGCGCCCGACGCCCTCGACGAGGCGGAAGCCCCGGGCACTCTTCGACAGCGCGCCGAGCCGCAGCGGCACGCTCTCGCCGATCTCCCGGGCGAGACCGAACAGCTCCCCCGGGTCCCCGGAGACGAGCTCGAGCTCGAGCTCGCCGAGAACGGCGTCGCCGGCCTCCGTCTCGATCCGGCCCTCGTCGACGATCGCGAGGATCACGGTCTCGTTTCGGGTGACGCGGCTCTGGCGGCGGGCGACCACGGTGCGGAATACCGGCACCAGCCCCTCCTCGCTCCCGGCGAGAAGCTCGGCGGCCGGCGTATCGGCCAGGGCCTCCGTGACCGGCGTCTCGCCCGCGACGGTCGATTCCCACTCGTCCCGGTCGAACAGGCCCGGCGTGCCTTCGCCGGCCTTCACCGTCTGCACGAATCGGGCGCCCTCCTTGCGCACGCGCAGCGTCAGGCCGGCGGCCTTGAGCGCGTGCGAGGGGGTGTCGTAGTAGGTCGAGAGGAGATGCTTCGCCCGGCCCTTGCGGCCGCCGAGCAGCCTGTGGGCGGCGAGGGCGGCAAGATCCGGTCCCTCGCACTCGAGCTTCAGCTCAACCTCGCGTCCCACCTGCACCTGCTCCCGATCCCCGGCATCCGATATGCCGCAATCGCGCATAGGGGCAGCAGGTTGCCCCCGGCGTCAACCGTGGCCGTCACAAAGATATCGCATTGCAATAGGAAATCTTCCGCAGTGCGGCGCGAGTAAAGCGGCCGCCTTCGACTTGAGAGCCGGCTAATCTCCTGCGCGGGTGAAAGTGAATTTTGTGTTACGAACTTTCGCCGCATTCAACTGTCAGGACGAGCAGGATCTTCCGGAACGGCTGATAACCCTGCTATTGCCCGCTCTCGCAAAGACCCGAGCCCGATGCCCCGCCTGTCTCCCGCCTTTCCCCGCCTCGGCCGCCTGACCCGCGCGGCGGCGCTCGTCGCCGGCCTCGCCGTGCTGCCGACCGCGGTGCTCGGCTATGCGAACCTGCTTCCCGATCCGTTCGAGTTCGCGCTGCTCGGCCTCGGCGCCCCCTCGGCGGACCTGCCCAACACCGCCCGCCGGCTCGCCCAGGGCGAGTCGGTCCGGATCGTCGCCTTCGGTTCCTCCTCCACGGAGGGCGTCGGCGCCTCGAGCCCGGCGATGACCTACCCGGCCCGCCTCGAGGTCGCCCTGCGCAAGGCCCTGCCGCAGCTCAACGGCGCCGTCACCGTGGTCAACCGCGGCATCGGCGGCGAGCATGTCGACGACATGCTCAAGCGCCTGGACCGCGACGTGATCGGCGCCGAGCCGAATCTCGTGATCTGGCAGACCGGCAGCAACGATCCCCTGCGCGGCGTCGACCTCGACCATTTCCGCGAGGCCACGATCGCCGCCGTGCGCCGCATCCAGGAGGCCGGCATCGACGTCGTGCTGATGGAGCCGCAATGGTGCCCGAAGCTCGACGACACGCCGGGTGCCTACCGGTTCCGCGACGCCGTGCGCGAGATCGGCGAGGAGCTGACCGTGCCGGTGATCCGCCGCTCCGAGCTGATGCAGGACTGGGTGGCGCAGGCCAAGCTGACCCGCAAGCAGCTCTTCTCCGCCGACGGCCTCCACATGGCGGATGCCGGCTACGCGCTGCTCGCCCGCGCCGCCGCCGACGAGATCCTGCGCGATCTCGGCACCGCCGCCGCGCCGAAGGTGGCCTCCGCCTCGGCGGAGTGAGACGGGCCGCGTCTGCGGCCTCGAATCCCGGTCCTGGTCCGGTTCCTGCGTGATGGACGGCGGGCGCCGCGGCGTCCATGCTCCCGCCGGACCCGTCGCGACAGGATACCGGACCGCATGCATCATCTGCGCTGGCTCGCGCTGCTGCCCTTCCTCGGGATGCTCGTCGGCCCGTTCTTCCTCAACCGGGTGACGCCGTTCGTCCTCGGCATGCCGCTGCTGATGGCCTGGCTGGTCTTCTGCGTGCTCGGCACCTCGGCGGTGATGGGCGTGATCTACCTCACCGATCCGGCCAACCGCACGGCGGGCGGCACCGATTCGTCGGGAGAGGGCCGGTGAGCGTCGCCCTCGCGATCATCGCGTTCACCTTCCTCGGCGCCCTCGCCCTCGGCCTGCGAGCGCGCTCGGGCCGGCAGATGAGCCTGGAGCAGTGGACGGTGGGCGGGCGCGGCTTCGGCACGCTCCTCGTCTTCCTGCTCATGGCCGGCGAGATCTACACGACCTTCGCCTTCCTCGGCGGCTCCGGCCTCGCCTACGGCAAGGGCGGGCCGGCCTACTACATCCTCTGCTACCTGGCGCTGATCTACGTCATCTCCTACTGGCTGCTGCCGCCGATCTGGGCCTACGCCAAGGCCCGCAATCTGTTCTCGCAGCCCGACTTCTTCGCCGCGAAATACGAGAGCCGGGGGCTCGGTCTCCTCGTCGCCGTCGTCGGGATCGTCTCGCTCGTGCCCTACATGGTCCTCCAGCTGAAGGGCCTCGGGATCATCGTCTCGACGGCCTCCTACGGCGCGGTGAGCCCCGCGGCCGCGATCTGGATCGGGGCGGCGGGCGTCACCGCCTACGTCGTGGTCTCGGGCGTGCGCGGCTCGGCCTGGACGGCGGCGATCAAGGACGTGCTGATCCTGTTCGTGGTCGTCTTCCTGGGCCTCTACCTGCCCTACCACTACTACGGCGGCATCGCGCCGATGTTCGAGGCGATCGAGGCCGCCCGCCCCGGCTTCCTCGCCCTGCCGGAGCGGGGCCAGAGCGCGGTCTGGTTCGCCTCGACGACGCTGCTGACGGCGCTCGGCGGCTACGCCTGGCCGCACGTCTTCGCCTCGCTCTACACGGCGAGCGACCCCCGCACCTTCCGGCGCAATGCCGTGATCCTGCCGCTCTACCAGCTCGTGCTGCTCTTCGTGCTGTTCTGTGGCTTCGCGGCCGTTCTCCAGGTCCCCGGCCTGAAGGGCGCCGACGCCGATCTCTCCCTGTTCAAGCTCGCGCTCCAGACCTTCCCGCCCTGGTTCGTGGGCGTGATCGGCGCGACGGGCGTGCTCACCGCCCTGGTGCCGGGCTCGATGATCCTGATGTCGGGGGCGACGCTCGTCGCCAACAACCTCTACCGGCCCCTGAGCCCGGCCGCGACGGACGCCTCCACCGCCCGCCTCGCCAAAGGCATCGTGCCGGTGCTGGCGCTGGTCTGCGTCGGCTTCGCGCTGCACGGGGGTGACACGATCGTGCAGCTCCTGCTCATGGGCTACAACTTCGTGACGCAGCTCTTCCCCGCGCTGCTGGCGAGCCTGATGCGGCGCAATCCCCTCACGGCGGCCGGCGCCATCGCCGGGATCGTGGCCGGCGTCGGCAGCGTGGCGGCGACGGTGATCCTCGGCCTCAGCGTCGGCGGGCTGTTCCCGTTCCTGCCGGCCGCGCTTCAGGACATCAATGTCGGTGTCCTCGCGTTGACCCTCAACGTCGTCGTGGCGGTCGCTGTCAGCCGATGGGGCGCCCTCGCAGTCGCCGCTCCGGGCGGCCGGGCGTATTGAGACAGATCGTCTCAGTTTCGGGGCGTGACATCACCGCCGGGCGGTGGAAGATGCTTCCGAAGACCTTGATTCGGGAGGAGCGGATGTCCCCGGAATTGCGGGAATCTCGGGTCGCGCTGCTCTTGCTGGCACTGTCGGTGGTCTCGGTGCTCGTGTTCGGCGCCGCGACCCTGATCGGTCTGACGAGTTGACCGGCAAACACAGAAATTTCTTCGGGTTTGGCAACCTCAAGTTGACGTCGCTCTGGAACTTAGTGATCTAGGTTATAGTATCTGTCTCCGAGACCGAGGAGGCTCGGATATGGCGACCCTTGCCGTCGGACATGCTCCGACGCTCGTTGATTGCGACCTCAGAGCGGCCCTGGACGCCGCCGGCGTCATCGGCACTTGGTACTGGTCGGCCTCGAACGGTCGTTTCATCCTCGACGAAGGGGCCGCGAGCCTCCTGGCCGGCGACGGGGCGCTTGCCGGCGCGATGCTCCTGCCGGACCGCGCCCGCGCGCGGATGCTCGAATCCGATCACGCCCGCTTCGAGCGGCGCTTCCGCATCGCCTGCCGGCTCGGCGGCTCGTTCTTCACGGAGTATCGGGCCCGCTCCGCCGAGGGCTACCGATCCGTCATCGAGCGCGGCCGCCTCTTCCACGACGAGGCGGGGCGGCCGACCCACGGCCAGGGCATCGTGCTCGACGTGACCGAGCCCGCCGACAAGCCGTTCTCGATCGTGCCTGCCGTGCATGGCGAACGCGCCGAGGCGCTCGATCTCGCCGCCGACCACGCCATCGCCTGCCGGCAGGCGCTCGACCGCCTCGCCCATTCCGAGCTGCGTCTCCTCGCCGATCTGCTGCTGATGCGCCTCGGTCAGGAGATCGCCCGCTAGAGTCGGTCCGGGAGACGTGGAAGCCGGTTCTCCGTCAGGATTATCGATCCGACGGGAGATCAGGGTCTGTCAGGCGTTTTCATGAACGCCCGACGGACCCTGGGAAGCCTCCCGGGACCCGCTACTGCACCAGCACCGCCTGGTCGCAGCGGGTGCCGTCCACGCCGACCTCGGCGAGGCCGACCCGGATGCCGAGCGTACGCAGGGTCGAGTCGAGGAGCTGGTCGAGGACCGGAGCCGCGGCGGCCAGGGTGGTTGCGAGGGCCGGCCGCAGGAGCGGGGAGAGGCCGATCCCGTTGATGTCGAACGTGGCATCGCGCATCAGGCCGGCGGTGGCCGAGCCGACGAGCCCGCTCGCCGAGACGCTCTGGACCCGATGCCGGGTGATGTCGTCGTCGCCGAAGGTCAGGGTGCGGGCATAGGAGCCGCCGAGGCTCGTGCGCCCGGCCGCCCGGATGCTCAGGCCCGGGGCCCGCAGGATCTCGCTCGGCTGCGACAGGTCCGGGCCGGCACCCGCGGCGCGCAGGGCGGAGCGCGAGACGTCGGCGAGGGCGAGGGTCAGCACCCCCGTCTGCGCGTCGACGCTCACCTGCCGCTGGCTCGGGCTCGTCCAGGGGCAGGTCACGGAGCGCAGGCTCGCCTGCGCCGAGGCGGCCTCGGCGTAGAGGGAGAGGTTGAGGTCGGCGAGCCCCAGGGGTGCCGCGAGGCCGGCCTCGATGAGGAGCCGGGTCTGCGCGGTCCGAAGGGTGGCGTTGGGCGTGCCCGGCTGCACCCAGCCCGAGTTCTGGCGGCGCTCGCCGATCGCCAGGGTCAGCCGCGTGCTCGTGAGGCCGGGCACCGTGGCGCCGAGGTCGACCGAGATCTGCCGCTGCCCGTTGGCGACGGAGGCGGTGGCCGCGACGAGATCCATCAGGGACATCTCGGGGCCCCGGCTGCCGCGGGCCGGCGAGAGGGCTGCGGCATCGCCGAGATCGAGGATGCGCCCTACGGGCAGGCTCGCGCCCGCGCCGGGCAGGGCGGCGGAGAGGGCCGCGAGGGCGACGCCGGCCCGCGCCTCCCCGGCAACCGCCACCTGGAGCGCCGAGAGGACCTGCCCGACGCTGGCACGGGCGCCGAGCACCTCCGCGTAGCTGCCGGCCTTCAGGTTCAGCCGCGCGTCGAGGGCATCGAGGAAGCGGAAGGCGTCGACGCGAGTCGAGAGCAGCGCGTCGTAGTCCATCGCCCGGAGGGACAGGCGGGTGTCGAGGAGCGCGCCGAGCACCGCGTTCGCGATGCCGCCGTCGAGGGCGGCGAGGCCGGAGCCGACATGGAAGGCGGCGAACTGGGCCCGTGCCGCCGTGCCCCGCGCCCGGATGCCGACCTCCGCCGGCAGGCCCAGCGCCCGGGCGAAGTAGGTGCGGGCGGTGGTCGAGAGATCGATCCGTACGGCGTTGGCGGGCGTGTCCGCCGCCCGGAAGCGGGCCTCCGGCGCGAGAGTCGCGTTCGCCTCGTAGCGGCCGGATTCGATGCGGACCGCGCTCGTTCCGTAGCCGTTGTCGGCGAGCGAGCGCCGGGCCCTGTCCTCGGCGGCGCCGATCTCGGTCGCGGCCACGAGGGCGGCGACGTCCGCGGCGCCCTGGGCCTTGCGCGAGGCCTGATGGAGCATGCCGAGGTCGACGCCGATCGCGGCGGCCCCCAGCAGCACCGTCGCCCCGAGCGCGGTCATCACGGCCACGGAGCCGCGCCGGTCGCCGCGAAAGCGCCGGACGGCGCTCACAGGCCCCCCCGGCGGACGGCGACGCGGCTGCGCATCATGTCCGGCGGCAGCGGCACCAGCCTGGCGAAGCCGCCGAGGCCGAGCGCGGTCGAATCGTAGCTGAGGGTGACGACGTAGAGCGTCGGATCGCCGAGATCGGCCCCGACCTCGACCCCGACACTGCCGGGCCGGAATAGCGAGCCGCCGGCGAGGCTGGTGTCGACCCGCTGCCGGGCGAGGCTCGCCCGCTCCGCGTCGGTGACGCCCGCCACGGAGGCGCGGGCCGCCTCCGCCGCGAGCTGGCGCAGGCTGCTCATCGCGCCGAGATAGAGGCCGAAGACGACGATGCCTGCGAACAGCGCGATGAGCACCGGCGCGACGATCGCGAACTCGACCGCCGAGCTGCCGCCCGCGTCGGAACCGAGGCGCCGGACCGCTGCCCACCCCCGCCTCGCCGTCATCGCGCCCTCCCGGCCAGTTGCATCGCCTCATGCAATACAACCAAAAGTGATAGAAGCCGGTTAACGGGTTGTGTCGGGTTGTCGGTGTCCCTTCAGCCGCCTAGGCGTCCGGGCCGGTTTTCTCCCGGCGTTCGAGGAACGCTCCGAGATAGCCGGCCAGCGCCTCAGCGCGCTCGACAGCGAGCATGTGTGCGGCGCGCGGCAGCAGCACCAGCTCGGCCTCGCCCAGGCCCGCGCAGATCTCCTCCGCGAGCGTCGGCGTCGTGGACGGGTCCTCGCGGCCGGCGACGACGAGGGCCGGCACCCGGATCGCGGAGAGCCGCGGCCGAAGGTCCATGCCGCCGATCGCACCGCAGCAGGCCGCGTAGCTGCCGGGATCGCAGGCGAGGAGCGCGGCGCGCAGCCGCTCGACCGCCTCCGGCGACCCCGCGCGGAAGGGCGCCGTGAGCCAGCGCTCCAGGGTCGCCTCGGCGATGGCGGCGGTGCCCTTCTCCCGCACCGTCGCGGCGCGCTCCGCCCAGCTCGCCGCGCTCGGCAGGTGGGCGGCGGTCGCGATCAGTGCGAGGCTCGCCACCCGCTCCGGCGCGCGGATCGCCAGCGCCTGCGCAACCATGCCCCCGAGCGAAATGCCGGCGCAGTGGGCGCGGGCGATGCCGAGCGCATCGAGAAGCCCCGCGAGGTCGCCGGCGAGGGCCTCGATCGTCACCGGCGCGTCGCAGGCCTGCGAGCCGCCGTGTCCGCGCGTATCGTAGCGCAGGCAGCGGTAGCGCGCCGCGAGCCGGGGCATGACGCCCTCCCAGAGGCCGAGGTCGGAGCCGAGCGCGTTGGAGAAGGCGACGACGGGGGCGCCCTCCGGCCCGTCGAGCCGGTAGTGGACGGCGCGTCCGCCGATCGCGACATGTGGCATCGTGTCAGCCCTCCGCCCGCAGGCCCAGCAGCGCCCGCGCCTCGGCCGGCGTCGCCGGACGGCGCCCGTGGCGCGCGATGGCCTCGACGGCGAGCGATACGAGCTCGGCGTTGCTGCCGGCCAACCGGTCCTTCGCCACCCGGATGTTGTCCTCGAGCCCGGTGCGGACCGCGTCGGCGCCCCTTGCCAGCGCCCAATCCATCACCCGCGCCTGCTCGCGGCCGATGCCCGCGGCCGTCCAGGTGGCGTGCGGCAGGACGCGGCGCAGCTCGCCGAGCAGGATGTCGAGGAGGCGTTCGTCCGCCGGCAGGGCGTTCTTCACGCCCATCACCACCTGCACGTGCGGGCGCGCGTTGATCAGGCCCTCGTCGAGGAGGCGGCGGGCGCCGTGGAGATGGGAGAGGTCGAAGATCTCGATCTCGGGCCGCACCGCGTTGGCGCGCATCTGCCCGGCGAGGTCGCTCACGAGCGAGGCGGGGTTCTCGTAGACGATGGTCGGGAAGTTCACCGAGCCCGTCGAGAGCGAGGCCATGTCCGGCCGGTGCTTCAGCGGGAGGCCGCGGCTCGCCGGATCGCGCCCGCGCCCCCCCGTCGAGAACTGCACCACCATGCCGGGGCAGTGCTTTCGCAACCCCTCCTGCACGGCGGCGAAGCGGTCCGGGTCGGAGGACGGGCTCTCGTCGTCGTTGCGCACGTGGATATGGGCGAGGCTCGCGCCGGTCTCGAAGGCGCCTTGCGTCGATTCGATCTGCTCGGCCACCGTGATCGGCACCGCCGGGTTGTCGCGCTTTCGCGGCACGGAGCCGGTGATCGCGACGGCGACGACGACGGGGGATGCGCTCATGGTTCGGGGCTCTCGCAGCCGATGCTCGACAGCCGGAACCTAGCGCGCGGCGCGCCGCAAGGGGACCGCGGCGTGGGCCGGTTTCGGCCGCCACGCCGTCGGACGCTGTCGCCGGCCCCGCGCCCGCCGCATCCGATGCAGACGCCGAAACGGCAATTTGCAACTTAAGATTTAGTTCATCCTATAGAGGTTGTATTTCAGGGTCGATGCCACCCCAGCGCGAGATCGGACAGCGAAGCGTCGTCCCGTCCGGCTCGCCCGATCCGGGTGTCCTTCTTCGATCCCCCGCAACGGAGACGCCGGATGGGCGGCCTCGGACTCAGCGTCCTCATCGTCACCCACGACGCGGCCTCGGAGATCGGCCCCTGCCTCGCCTACCTGACGGGCAGCGAGATCGGCCGGTCCTGCGAGATCGTCGTGGTGGATAACGGCTCGCGCGACGGCACCGGGCAGATCGTCGCCGGCCGCTGGCCGGAGGTGCATCTCGTGGCCGGCCGCCGCGGGCACGGTGTCGCCGGCGGCACGGCGCTGGCGTTCGCCGCCTCGCGGGGCCGCTACCTGCTGCTGCTCGCCCCGAACGTCCTCCTGATCGATCCCGGAACGGTGGCCGGCCTGATCGAGGGGCTCGACGCCAGGCCCGAGGCGGGAGCGGTCGGCCTCCGCCTCGTCGCCGACGGCGGCGCGGGCGCCGCGCCGGGCCGTCTCGCCGCGGCCGTCCGGTCGCTCGGCATCGGGCCGCGCGGTGCCGCGACGGTCGGGGGAGCGTCCGAGGCCTGCCTGATGATCCGGCGTGAGGCGGCCTGCCCGGCGGGGGCGAGCCCTCTGTTCCTCGGCGGCGGGACCTGGCCCGCGCGTCTTCGCGGAGCCGGCTGGGGCGTCGAGGTCCTGCCTCGGCTCGAGGCGATCCAGCTCGGCCGATCGGTGTCCGCGCTTCCGGCCCGCGTCCGTCGCGAGCGCCGATCGGGGACGGCGCAGGCCTGCACCGTGACGGAGATCTCGGAGCGCCGCCGCGCGCCGTGAGCCGCTCAGAGCGCCTTCTCCAAGAGCCCCTCGATCCACTCCGGCTGGGTCTCGCCCACCGAGCGGCCGACCTCCCGGCCGCCCTTGAAGACGATCAGGGTGCTCTGGGAGCGCGCCTCGAAGCGGCGCATCGCCTCCTTGCGGGTGTCGAAGTCGATGTCGAGGACGAGAAGGTCCCGGAAGCGCGGATCGGCCGCGAGCTTGGCGAGGATCGGCTTCTGCGCCTTGCAGATCGGGCACCAGGGCGCGCTCACCGCCACCAGGATCGGCCGCCCCGCCGCCAGCGCGGCCTCGAACGCCGCGTCGGTGTAGGGGGCGGGGTCGGCGCGGGCGGGTAACGCGGCGGCGACGACGGCGAGCGCCGCCATGGCGGCGGCTGGACGGAACGGCATGGGGCGGCCCTCCCGCCCGCCGTCTCGGGACGCGGGCGTCGCTCCCATATAGGGCGCCGTCCTGCCCCGGCTGCGCCGGACTCCGGGGCCCCGTTCACGATCCTGCGCGGGATGGCCGCGCCGTCCGTAGTCTTCGGCGCGGTCTTCGCCTCAATCTTGCAGTCCTGCGGTGCTAGAGAAGCTCTGTGAGTTTGGGACGACGGATCGTGAGAGCTGTGGCGTGTAAATCCGGGACGGTGCCGCGGCGTGCCGATCCCGTCGCGGGACGGTGCGTGTCGGCCGGCCGGGCCCTTCTGGTCGCGCTCTTCTGTCTCGGCGGCGCGCTCCTGTCCGGATCGGCCGGGGCCGAGCCCTTCCGCCTCGGTCAGGACGACAAGGTCGACGTGCGCGTCTTCGGCCGGCCCGATCTCTCGATGAGCCTCAAGATCGACGCCGACGGCAACCTGCGCCTGCCGCTGGTCGGCAGCGTCCCTGCGGCCGGCCAGACGGTCGACGCGGTCGAGGAGCGGCTGAACGCCGCCTATCGCGACGGGGCCGGCATCGTCGGCCCGAAGGTGACGGTGACGGTGCTCGAGACCGGCCCGATCTTCGTCGGCGGCGCCGTGCAGAGCCCCGGCCGCTACCCCTGGGCGAGCGACCTGACGCCGGCCAAGGCCTACGCGCTCGCCGGGGGGGCACCGCGCCTCTCCGAATCCGGCGGGCCGCTGCTGGCCTTCGAGTCCTACCGGGCGGTCGAGCAGGAGGAGCAGACCCAGACGCGGCTCGCCTCCGCCGTGCTGCGCCGGGCCCGCCTCGGCGCGGAGGCCGCCTCCGCTGCGACGTTCGAGCCGCCGAAGGGCTGGGCCGAGGGCCTCGCCACCGCCCAGGCCGACGAACTGCTCACCCGCGAGCGCCACCTCTTCGCCAAGCGCCGGGAATCGCTCGCCGGCGAGGTCAACAACCTCAAGCGCCAACAGCAGATCCTGGTGGAGCAGGACGCCGCCTATCGGGCGAGCCTCGTCAAGAAGGCGCAGCAGCGCTCGCTCCTCCAGCAGGAGCTCAGCGCCATGGACGGCGAGGCGACCACCGCCCGCCTCGTGCCCGTGACGCGCCTCCTCACGCTCAAGCGCCAGATCGTCGAGGTCGAGAACGACCAGCGCGACATCGAGCGGCGCATCACCGAGACCAAGCTCCAGGGCACCATCACCGAGACCACCATCGCCAACCTCCAGAACGCGCGGATCGTCGAAGCCTCGACGCAGCTCGCCGAGGTGGAGCGCGAGCTCGTGTCGCTCCGCGACAGCCTGGAGCCGAACCGGCGTCGCGCCGACATCGCCCGGCAGGTGATCGGCAACGGCGGCGCTGGTGCCCGCGGAGCCCGGACCGAGCGGGACGCCCGTGCCCGCGAGCCCCTCTTCTCGATCCGCCGGCAGGTCGCAGGCCGCACGGAGGTCATTCAGGCCGGGCCCGACACGCCGCTGATGCCCCGCGACCTCGTGCAGGTCGCCGTTCCCGCGCCGGTCCCGGCCTCGGCGGAGCGTGCGCCGGCCGAGCCGCCGGCGCCGCAATCCTCGGCCACGGGCACCCTGCCCGGAAAGCCCGGCGCCGCGGCCTCCGCCTCCCGCTGAGGGGCACTTCCCGACACGCCTGACCACCTTCGGGACAAGGCCCGAGACGGCGGTTTAGCCCGGCATTAAGCATGCCGGTTTACCGTCTTCGCATGGTCTCGACAGGCAGAATCTCGGCGCGGGGACGGCTCTGCGTCTTCGCACTCCTCTGCGGCGCGGCGCTTCCCGCGTCCGCCGAGACGCTCGACAGCGCCCTGATCCGCGCCTACGCGGCGAACCCCCAGCTCAACGCCAGCCGCGCGGGGCTTCGCGCCACCGACGAGAACGTCGCGATCGCCCAGGCCGGCTACCGGCCGCGGGTCGCGGTCGACGCCGATCTCGGCGTGCAGAAGTTCGACGGCGTGCTCTCGGGCACCCGAATCAACCAGACGACGCTGCCGGGCGGCGCTGGCATCACCGTCAACCAGACCCTGTTCAACGGCTTCCAGACCGACAACGCTACGCGGCAGGCGGAATCCACCGTCTACAGCCAGCGCGAGGGTCTGCGCACGACCGAGATGACCGTGCTCTACAGCGCGGTCCAGGCCTACATGGCCGTGCTGTCCGACACCGCCACGCTGGAGCTGCGCCGCAACAACGTCGAGGTGCTGGAGGAGCAGCTCCGCCAGACCCGCGAGCGCTTCCGCATCGGCGAGGTGACGCGCACGGACGTGGCGCAGGCGGAGGCGCGTCTGGCAGGCGCCCGCTCGGACGTGAGCGCGGCGGAGGCGCAGCTGCGGGCCTCGATCGGCCTGTACCGTCAGTTCGTGGGCGTCGAGCCGCGCCAGCTGGCGCCGGGGCGTCCGCTGGACCGCTACGTGCCCGGCAGCCTCGACGGGGCGATCGAGATCGGGCTGAAGGAGCACCCCTCGATCCTCTCGGCGCTGCATCAGGTCGACGCGGCGGAGGCGCAGGTGAAGGTGCTGGAGGGCCAGCTCTACCCGACGGTGGCGCTGCAGGGTCAGGTCAACCAGCGCTACGACCAGCAGCTGGCCGGCTCGAACGGGGTCTCGGCGACGATCCTCGGGCGGCTGACGGTGCCGATCTACGAGGGCGGGCAGACCTACGCGCAGATCCGCCAGGCGAAGGAGCTGGTGGGGCAGTCGCGCATCCAGGTGGAGCAGAGCCGGGACCAGATCCGGGCGGCGATCGTCTCGGCCTGGGGGCAGCTGGAATCGGCGAAGGCGCGGGTGATCGCCTCGCAGGCGCAGGTGCAGGCCAACGAGGTGGCGCTGAACGGCGTGCGCGAGGAGGCCCGCGTCGGCCAGCGCACGACGCTCGACGTGCTGAACGCGCAGCAGGAGCTCCTGAACGCCCGCGTGGCGCTGATCACCGCCCAGCGGGACCGGGTGATCTTCTCCTACGGCGTCGTGCAGTCCGTCGGCCGGCTCACCGCCCGCTACACGGCCCTGCCGGTCGCGGCCTACAGCCCGAAGACGCATTACGACCAGGTCAAGGACCTCTGGTACGGGCTGCGCACGCCGGACGGCCGCTGAGGCGAAACCGGTGATTTTCCCCTTGGACGTGTCTCCCGCGCGCTAGGTCCGGCGTCTCGGGCGTGGGATAGTGATTCTCTTAACGTTCCTTCCCGTCCCGAGCGCCGTCGAAGATGAGTGCAGCGAGTCCCAAGCCTCTGGACAAGGGCGGCGAGCCCTCGATGGAGGAGATCCTCGCCTCCATCCGGCGCATCATCGCGGACGATCAGGCGGCCAAGCCCGAGGAGGCGCCCCCGCGCGCCGCGCCGCCGCTCCCCGAGAACGACGACGTGCTCGACCTCGCCGAGGTCGCCGAGCCGGTGCGGCCCGCGGCCAAGCAGCCCGAGCCCGAGGAGACGATCGACTTCGACGCGATCGACTTCGACAGCCTCGAGGTCGAGCCCGATCCGCCGCCCCCTCCGCCTCCGCCGCAGCCTGCCCCCAGGGCGGTGCGTCCCGAGCCGATGATCGAGGAAGAGCCCGCCCCCCGGCTCACCTCGGAGGCGACCGACGCCAGCGTGAACCAGGCCTTCAACATGCTCGCCCACACGGTGCTGAGCCAGAACGCCCGCACCCTGGAGGATCTCGTCAAGGACATGCTGCGCCCGATGCTCAAGGCGTGGCTCGACGACAACCTGCCGGTGATGGTCGAGCGCATGGTCCGCGCTGAGATCGAGCGGGTCTCCCGCGGCCGCTGAGGCCCGGCAGGACCGTTCCGGGGGCAGGGTGGCGTCGCGCGCGTGTTGACGCGCGGGCGCGACGGGTTGAAAGCGGGCGCCATCCCCGCAGGACGCGCCCGAGCCCCGCATAAGCCCATGATGGACAAGACCTTCGATCCCGCCTCCGTCGAGGCCCGCGTCGGGCCGGCCTGGGAGAGCGCGGGCGCCTTCCGCGCCGGCCGCCCCGAGCGGGCCGGCGCCGAGCCCTTCTGCATCATGATCCCGCCGCCGAACGTGACGGGCACGCTGCACATGGGCCACGCCCTCAACAACACGCTCCAGGACGTGCTCGCCCGCTTCGAGAGGATGCGCGGGCGCGACGTGCTCTGGCAGCCGGGCACGGACCACGCCGGCATCGCCACGCAGATGGTGGTGGAGCGCCAGCTCATGGAGCGCCAGCAGCCCGACCGAAGGGCGATGGGCCGGGAGGCCTTCGTCGAGCGGGTCTGGGCCTGGAAGGCGGAGTCGGGCGGCGCGATCGTCCACCAGCTGAAGCGGCTGGGCGCCTCCTGCGACTGGTCGCGGGAGCGCTTCACCATGGACGAGGGCCTCTCGGCCGCCGTGGTGAAGGTGTTCGTGGACCTGCACGCGCAGGGCTTGATCTACCGGGACAAGCGCCTCGTGAACTGGGACCCCAAGTTCCAGACCGCGATCTCGGACCTCGAGGTCCAGCAGGTCGAGGTGAAGGGCCATCTCTGGCACTTCGACTACCCGGTCGTGGACGAGGCCGGCGCCGAGACCGGCGAGACGATCACCGTCGCCACAACGCGCCCCGAGACCATGCTCGGCGACACCGGCGTCGCGGTCCACCCGGAGGACGAGCGCTACACGCATCTCGTTGGCAAGCGCGTGCGCCTGCCGCTGGTCGGCCGGCTGATCCCGATCGTCGCCGACACCTATTCGGACCCGGAGAAGGGCACGGGCGCCGTCAAGATCACCCCGGCCCACGACTTCAACGACTTCGAGGTCGGGCGGCGCAACGGTTTGTCCGCCATCAACGTCCTCGATGCCGAGGCGCGCATCCTGATCGAGGGCAACGCCGAGTTCCTGGCCGGCGCTGACCCGGAGCCCGAGGCGCTGGCGCTGCACGGCCTCGACCGCTTCGAGGCGCGCAAGCGGGTCGTCGCCCTGATGGAGGCGCGCGGCCGCCTGCGGCTGGTCGAGCCGAACACCCACGCCGTGCCCCACGGCGACCGCTCGGGCGTCGTCATCGAGCCCTACCTCACCGAGCAGTGGTACGTGAACGTCAAGCCGCTGGCCGACCGCGCGCTCGCGGCCGTTCGCGCCGGCGAGACGAAGTTCCTGCCGGAGAACCAGGAAAAGATCTTCTTCCAGTGGCTGGAGAACATCGAGCCCTGGTGCATCTCCCGCCAGCTCTGGTGGGGCCACCAGATCCCGGTCTGGTACGACGGGGAGGGCACGCCTTACGTCGCCGCCGACGAGGCCGGGGCGCTGGCGCAGGCGGAAGGCAAGCACGGCCGCGCCGTGACGCTCACCCGCGACGCGGACGTCCTCGACACCTGGTTCTCCTCGGCGCTGTGGCCGTTCTCGACGCTGGGCTGGCCGGAGGAGACGCCGGAGCTGGCGCGCTTCTACCCGACGAACACGCTGGTGACCGGCAAGGACATCCTGTTCTTCTGGGTTGCCCGCATGATGATGATGGGCCTGCACGTCACCGGCCGCGTCCCCTTCGACACCGTCTACCTCCACACCCTCGTGCGCGACGAGAAGGGGGCGAAGATGTCGAAGTCGAAGGGCAACGTCGTCGACCCCCTCGGGCTGATCGAGCAGTACGGGGCCGATGCGCTGCGCTTCACCCTCTGCGCGATGGCCGCGCAGGGGCGCGACATCAAGCTCGCGGTCAACCGGGTCGAGGGTTCCCGCAACTTCGCGACGAAGCTCTGGAACGCCGCCCGCTTCGCCGAGCTGAACGGCTGCCGGCTCGACCCAAGCTACCGTCCGGAAGCCGCGCGCGAGGTCCTCAACCGCTGGGCGGTGGGGGAGGCGGCCCGCGCGGTGGCCGAGGTCGAGGCGGCGCTCGCCGCCTACCGCTTCAACGACGCGGCGGCGGCCGCCTACCGCTTCGTCTGGAACGTGTTCTGCGACTGGTATCTCGAGCTCGCCAAGCCTGTGCTCCAGGGGGAGGGGGCGAGCCCGCAGGCGCGGGCGGAGACGCAAGGAACCGTCGCCTGGATGATCGACCAGATCGCCAAGCTCCTGCACCCGTTCATGCCCTTCCTCACCGAGGAGCTCTGGGCGATCAAGGGCGCCGACCTTGGCCCCGAGCGCGGACTCCTGGCGCTCGCCCCCTGGCCGCGCCTCGAAGGGCTCACGGATGCGGAGGCGGAGGCCGAGATCGGCTTCGTGGTCGACCTCGTCTCCGAGGTGCGCTCGGCCCGCTCCGAGACGAACGTGCCGGCCGGCGCCCAGATTCCGCTGGTCCTCGTCGGCGCCGACGCGGCGGTGAAGGCGCGGATCGAGACCTGGCGGGACACGCTGATCCGCCTCGCCCGGCTCTCCGAGATCGGCTTCGCGGAGGCCGCGCCGAGGAACGCCGTGCAGCTCCTCGTGCGCGGCAGCGTCGCGGCGCTGCCGCTTGAGGGCATCGTCGACCTCGCGGCGGAAGTCGCGCGCCTGAAGAAGGAGGCCGCCAAGGCCGAGGGCGAGATCGGCAAGCTCGACGCCAAGCTCGGCAACGCTGACTTCGTCGCCCGCGCCCCGGAGGAGGTGGTGGACGAGCAGCGCGAGCGCCGCGAGGCCGAGGCCGCCCGCCTCGTCAAGCTGCGCGAGGCGCTGGGACGCCTGAGCGACGCGGCGTGAGGCTGCGGCGGCTCGCCGGCATCGCGGCGGCCCTTCTCGTGATCCTCGTGCTGGCCGTGGTCACGACGGCGCTGCCGCGGGACCCCGGCCTGTTCCCGGCGCCGCCGGCCGAGGCGGTGACGATCCACCTCGTCAGCCACGGCTGGCACTCCGGCCTCGTGCTGCCGCGGGCGGCCCTGGAAGGCGAGGGGGCGGGCGCGGCGCTCCGCAGCGTCGCGGTCCGCTTTCGCGCCTACGAACGGCTGGAGTTCGGCTGGGGCGAGGCCCGGTTCTACCGGGCGACGCCGACGCTCCGCGAGGTCGACTGGGGTCTGGCGCTTGCCGCCCTGTTCACGCCGGGCGGGCGCGAGGGCGTCGTGCAGGTGGTCGGATTGCCGGAGGACGTGCGGGGGGCCTTCCCCGCTGCCGAGATCGTGCCGGTGCCGGTCTCGAAGGCGGGGCTCGCCCGCCTCCTGGCGCGGCTCGAGCGCGCTTTCCGCCTCGCGGACGGCCAGCCGGTAGCGGAGGGGCCGGGCCTCTACGGGCCGAGCCTGTTCTACGCGGGCGCCGGCCGCTTCTCGTACCGCAACCTCTGCAACCATTGGGCGGCGCGGCTTCTCAACGCCGCCGGGGTGCCGGTCGCGCCGATCCCCGCGAGCCATCCCGCGGGGCTGATCCGTGACCTCGCGTGGCGCTCGGGGCTGCATCCGCTGCCGCCGAGCGGGGGCGGCTAGCTCGCGAGCTTCAGGCCGACGATGCCGCAGACGATGAGCCCGATGCAGGCGAGCCGCGCCGCCGTCGCCGGCTCGTCGAACAGGTAGAGCCCCAGCGCCGCCGTGCCGATGGTGCCGATGCCCGTCCAGACCGCGTAGGCGGTGCCGAGCGGCAGGGTGCGCACGGCGATCGAGAGCAGCACCACGCTCAGCACCATGCTCGCGAGCGTCAGCGCGGATGGGATCACCTTGGTGAAGCCGTCGGCGTATTTGAGCCCGATCGCCCAGCCGACCTCGAACAGTCCGGCCACGAACAGGATGCCCCAGGCCCAGCCGGCCGCTGCCGCCATGCTCTTCCGCTCCGCGATGATGCCGCGCCGCAGGCGCGCGATACGGCCGAGATAGGCGCTCCGCCGGCGCCCGCCACCCGCGCACCTGACGAAACCGTAACCTCGCCGCCACCGGCGCGTGAGGCCCCGGACCCTAGGAAGGCATCCTCCGCGGCACGCCTTTCCGGGGTGCCCGCAGACCGTCAGCCCAACGCACCGGAGACATCCATGCAGACCGAGCCGTCCCGTTCCGCCGCCCGCCGCTTCGACCGCAAGGCGATGGCCTCCGTCGCTGCGGCTGCCCTCGTCGCCGGCGGGGCGCTGGGGGCGGGCTTCGTCCAGCCCTCGACGCCAGCCCTCGCCCAGGCCCTGCCCAAGACCCCGATCGAGGCCCCCGAGCATCCGCCGGGCTCGTTTGCCAACATCGTCGACAAGGTGAAGCCCGGCGTCGTCTCGGTGAAGGTGAAGCTCGACGATTCGGCCGGCGACGACGAGGACGGCCCCGGCCGGGGGCAGAACCTCCAGAACGTGCCCCCGCAGCTGCGCGAGTTCTTCCGCCGCTTCGGCGAGGGCGGCCCGCAGAGCTTCGGCAACGGCGCCCCCCAGCGCCGGGAGGGCCGCGGTGCCGTGGGCTCCGGCTTCATCATCTCGGGCGACGGCTACGTCGTGACCAACAACCACGTCGTCGACCACGCCAGCACCGTGCAGGTGACGCTCGACGACGGCCGCACCCTCGACGCCAAGGTGATCGGCAAGGATTCGAAGACCGACATCGCCCTCCTGAAGATCAAGGACGAGGGCAGCTACCCCTACGTCCAGTTCGGCAGGAGCGCGCCGCGGGTCGGCGACTGGGTGGTGGCGATCGGCAACCCGTTCGGCCTCGGCGGCACCGTGACGGCGGGCATCGTCTCGGCGCGCGGGCGCGACATCGGGGCAGGCCCCTACGACGACTTCCTGCAGATCGACGCGCCGATCAACAAGGGCAACTCCGGCGGCCCGACCTTCAACGTCAACGGCGAGGTCGTGGGCGTGAACACCGCCATCGCCTCGCCGTCGGGCGGCAGCGTCGGCCTCGCCTTCGCGATCCCCGCCGAGACCGTGCAGGCGGTGGTCGATCAGCTCCGCACGGACGGAAAGGTCGCCCGGGGCTATCTCGGCGTGCAGATCCAGCCCGTCACCAAGGACATCGCCGAGGGCCTGGGCCTGCCCAAGGCGAAGGGGGCGCTCGTCGACCACGCCGAGGACGGAACGCCGGCCGCGAAGGCGGGACTCAAGTCCGGCGACGTGATCGAGTCGGTCAACGGCGCCGCGGTCAACGACGCCCGCGAGCTGTCGCGGCGCATCGCCGGCCTCAAGCCCGGCTCGAAGATCGAGGTCGCCTACCTGCGCGGCGGAAAGTCCGAGACCGCCACGGTGACGCTCGGCAGCCTGCCGACCGACACCCGCGTCGCCGACCGCGGCTCCGATTCCTCCGGCTTCGGCGGCGGGCAGACGCGCCTCGGCCTCGGCCTCGCGCCGGCCTCCGAGGTGGGCCTGAGCGACGAGGGCGTCGCGGTGGTCGATGTCGACCCGGACGGGCCGGCGGCGGCCAAGGGCATCGCGCGGGGCGACGTCATCCTCGATGTCGGCGGCTCCAGCGTCTCGAAGCCCTCCGACGTCGCCGAGCGCGTCCGCTCGGCGGAGACGAGCGGGCGCAAGGCGGTGCTGATGCGCGTCAAGAGCGCCAAGGGGGGCACCCGCTTCGTGGCGGTGGCGCTCGGCAAGAACGCGGGCTGAGCCCGAAGCCCGCGGCCTGAGTCCAAGTCCGGGCGGGACGGGAGCCGTTTCTCGTCTCGCCCGTTTCTTGCGTGTCGTCCGGCGGCCCTGCCGTGCCACCCGCCGTCCCGAGGTCCCATGTCCTCTGCCCTGCACCGCCGCCTGCCGCTCCTCCTCCTCGTGGCGTTGCCGACGGCGGGCGAGGCGCGGCCCTGGTCGTCGGGGACCACGATCTACGCCGATCTCTGCGAGCAGGCCGAGACCCGCGAGACGCGGGGGCACCGCATCACCCTGCGCCGCTCCCCGAACGGCAACGCCGTGCTCTACGAGGGGGCGGCTCCGGCCTCCGTGACCCTCGTGCGCTTCGACGAGGCCGCCGGGACGCTCGCCTTCACGGCGGAGACGGGTGCGGGGCCCGTCGCCTTCGAGGGCGTGGCCGGGAGCGGGGCGCTCACCGGCACCGTCACCGACACCTCCGGCGCGCACGCCCTGAACCTGCCCCGCGTGCTCCGCGTCCGCGCCGCGCCCTGCGGAGGCCGCTGAGTTTCCGCGGCCGCCGCGTCCGGGCTAGAAGCATCGGACCATGCGCGACCGGCTCCTTCGCACCGCTCTCCTCGCCCTTCTCCTCGGGAGCGCCTCCTCCGGCGCCGTCGCGGCGGACCGGGATCGAGCTCCGGGCTGCGACGCCCTCGCCGTCCGCCTGATCCGCGCCACCGGCGCCTCCCTCGCCGGCCGGACGGGGTCGCTCGCCGTGTTCCGCGCCGCGGACGCGGACCGCATGAGCCTCGACTGCCGTACTCCGCCCCGGATCGTGCTCGGCTCCCTCGACCGGGAGCCGCGGCCGGGCTTCTTCGTCCTCGCCGGTCTCGCCGCCTCGGGGCTGGCGGGTGCGGAGGCCGGAGCCGCCGAGATCCTGGCGCTGAACCTCCACCAGGCGTCGCTCCTCTCCGGCGCCCCCCGCGAGGGGCGGATCGGGCGGCTGCGGATGCGCTGCGAGACCGGTCCCCGGCAGGACGGACTCGCCGGTGATCTCAGCGTCTGCGTCCTCGCCGCGCTTCCCCGCCGAGGGGCCGCCCTTCCGCCCGCGCCCCCGCCGGGCTAGACCCGCCCCATGGCGAACCCGACCCCCGCTCCGACCCCCGGCCCCGTCGTGCGCGTGCGCGACGTCGCCTTCGGCAACCACCTGCCCCTGTCGTTGATCGCCGGCCCCTGCCAGCTCGAGGGCCGGGCGCACGCCCTGGAGATCGCCTCCGCCCTCAAGGAGATGACGCAGGCCCTCGGCATGGGCCTCGTCTTCAAGGCCTCCTTCGACAAGGCGAACCGCACCTCGGGCGGCGCCGCCCGCGGCATCGGCTTGGCCGGCGCCCTGCCGATCTTCGCCGAGATCCGCGAGAGACTCGGCCTGCCCGTCGTCACCGACATCCACGAGGCCAGCCAGTGCGCCCCCGTCGCGGAGGTCTGCGACATCCTCCAGATTCCGGCCTTCCTCTGCCGGCAGACGGACCTGCTGCTCGCCGCCGCCGCTACCGGCCGGGTCGTCAACATCAAGAAGGGCCAGTTCCTGGCGCCCTGGGACATGGCCCACGTCGCCGCCAAGGTGACCGGCGCCGGCAATCCGAACGTGCTGGTGACGGAGCGCGGCGCCTCCTTCGGCTACAACACCCTCGTCACCGACATGCGCGCCCTGCCGATCATGGCGGAGGTCACGCATGGGCTGCCGGTGGTGTTCGACGCGACCCATTCCGTGCAGCAGCCGGGCGGGCAGGGGGGCTCGTCGGGCGGGCAGCGGGAGTTCGTGCCCGTCCTGGCGCGGGCGGCCGTGGCGGTCGGCGCCGCGGGGCTGTTCATCGAGACCCATCCCGACCCCGACAGGGCGCCCTCGGACGGGCCCAACATGGTGCCGCTCGCCGAGATGCCGGCGCTGCTGGCGCGGCTCGCCGGCTTCGACCGCCTCGCGAAGGGGTTCGTTGACTGAGCCGGCGGGCCGCCCGCGCCGCTTCGAGAAACCTCTCGAAAACCTCTTGCCAGCCGGCCTCGAACGGACCTAGCCTGACCTTCCCGACGCCGGCAAACGACCGGCGCCTCGGCAGAAGAGAGGAGGTTGGCCATGACGCATCACGGCATCGTCTCCCGTTCAATGCGTGCCGCCGAAGACGGCGGGGACACGCCGCCCGACACTCACCGGCAGGGATAGTGGCTCGCCGTTAGGCCGAGAAGGTCGAGTTCCCCTGCGGCACGGGCCGTGGGGCGGGAAGCTCCCTTCGCGCCGACGAGCGTGGACCCTGCGACGAGGCCCGTCGACCGTCCGGTCGGCGGGCCTTCGTACGTTCCGGGCCTCCTTGCGGAGGCCGAGCCGCGATGCGCGCCGGCGCACCGCCGGAACCAGGCTGGGCCGCGTACGTTGACCCGGCAACCGAACGCAACTTCCGGAAAGGACTGCGCATGCGCAAGCTCGTCGCGATCTCCGCCGCCGCTCTCACCCTCGGCACCCTGGTCAGCACCGCCGCCGACGCTCGTCCGCGCGGCTACTATGGCCATGGCCACTACCACGGCGGCTACGCCTATCGCGGCGGCCGCCGCGGCATCAACACGGGCGCCGCCGTCGGCCTCGGCATCGCGGGCCTTGCTGCCGGCGCGATCGCGGCCGGTGCCGCTCGCGACGCCTACTACCGCGACGGCTACGCCCCGACCTACGGTTACGGCTACGCGCCGGGCTACGGCGCTGGCTACGGGTACGGCTACGGCTACTGAGCCCTCGACCACCGTTCTTCCCGAGGGGCGGCCGGAGCGATCCGGCCGCCCCTTTTTCATGTGCCTGCGAGGTTGCCTCGCCGGGCGCCTTTTTGCATGAGGTGCCGCCGATCACGGAGACGCGAGCCTCATGCCGATCATCGGGATCATCGTCGGCGGTATCATGACCGGCCTGATCTACTGGCTGATGTACGGGAACGGCCTCGAATACATCGACCAGTCCCTGCGCGACCGCCGCAATACCCGGAAGCGCCTCGAGAATCAGGCGAGTAGCCGGGCGGCGCCCCTGAAGGCGATTCGGCACCCGGCGGAGGCGGCCGGCGTGCTGATGCAGCTCGTGGCGCTGGCCCGCGGGACGCCGACCCCGGACCAGGACGCGGCGGTCGAGGCGCAGATGCGCCGGATCCTGGAGCCCGGCGACGATCTCGGCACGCGCCTCATCGCGATCCGCCATACCGCCGCGCAGGTGCGCGACCCCAACGAGGCGGTGAGCCACCTGATCCCGCTCCTGCGGGAGAAGCTCGATGCGGGCGAGCGCGACGAGCTCGAGGGCATGCTGGAGGCGGTCGCCGTGGTGCATGGCGGCCCGATCCCGGCCCAGGAGCGCCTCATCGCCCGCACCATGCGTCTGCTCGCCGAGACGGTCTGAGCGGTCTCAGCCCCGGCCGCGATAGGGCGGCACGCCCTGGTCCGGCACCCAGACCGCCTGCGGCGCCGGGCCGGTCTGCCAGAACACGTCGATCGGGATGCCGCCGCGTGGATACCAGTAGCCGCCGATCCGCAGCCAGCGGGGGCTCAGCAGCGCGCAGAGCCGCTTGCCGATCGCCACGGTGCAGTCCTCGTGGAAGGCACCGTGGTTGCGGAAGGCGCCGAGATAGAGCTTGAGCGACTTCGACTCCACGAGCCAGGCGTCGGGCACGTAGTCGATCATCAGCGTCGCGAAATCGGGCTGGCCCGTCACCGGGCAGAGCGAGGTGAACTCCGGCACCGTGAACCGGGCGAGATAGTCCGTGTCGGCGTGCGGGTTCGGCACCCGGTCGAGCCGGGCCTCCTCGGGCCGGGAGGGCAGGGCGGTCGGCTGCCCGAGCTGGAGGGTGGGGTCGGTGGTCTCAATGCTCATGGGCGGCTCTATACGCCGAGGCCCGCGCCAAGACACGCGGCCGCCCGCGGCACCTTGCCCAAGGGCCGGCCTTGGCGGATAAGCCCCGCGCGCGCCGTTCCCGGAGGATGCTTCATGACCGCGATCACCAACATCGCCGCCCGCGAGATCCTCGACAGCCGCGGCAACCCGACCGTCGAGGTCGACGTGCTCCTCGAGGACGGCTCCTTCGGCCGCGCGGCGGTGCCGTCCGGCGCCTCGACCGGCGCCCACGAGGCGATGGAGCTGCGCGACGGCGACAAGGCGCGCTTCGGCGGCAAGGGCGTGCGCAAAGCCGTCGAGGCGGTTAGCCGGGAGATCCTCGACGCGGTCGGCGGCATGGACGCGGAGGATCAGGTCGCCGTCGACGAGGCGATGATCGCGCTGGACGGCACGCCCAACAAGAGCCGCCTCGGCGCCAACGCCATCCTCGGAGTCTCGCTCGCGGTGGCCAAGGCCGCGGCGGAGGCTTCCGGCCTGCCCCTCTACCGCTACGTCGGCGGCGTCCAGGGCCGGGTGCTGCCCGTGCCGATGATGAACATCGTCAACGGCGGCGCGCATGCGGACAACCCGATCGACTTCCAGGAGTTCATGGTGATGCCCGTCGGCGCCGGCTCGCTCACCGAGGCGGTGCGCATGGGCGCCGAGATCTTTCACACCCTCAAGGGCGCCCTGAAGAAGGCTGGCCACAACACCAATGTCGGCGACGAGGGCGGCTTCGCCCCGAACCTGCCCTCGGCGGAGGCGGCCCTCGATTTCGTGATGGAATCGGTTCGGGCCGCCGGCTTCAAGCCCGGCACGGACGTGGTGCTGGCGCTGGACTGCGCCGCCACCGAGTTCTTCAAGAACGGCGCCTACGCCTACGAGGGCGAGGGCAAGACCCGCTCCATCGAGGAGCAGGTGGACTACCTCGCCAAGCTGGTCGCCGACTATCCGATCCTCTCGATCGAGGACGGCATGTCCGAGGACGACTGGGCCGGTTGGAAGCTGCTGACCGACCGCATCGGCGACCGCTGCCAGCTCGTCGGCGACGACCTGTTCGTGACCAACGTCGAGCGCCTGTCGCGGGGTATCGGCGAGGGCACGGCGAACTCGATCCTCGTGAAGGTCAACCAGATCGGCTCGCTCACCGAGACGCTCGCCGCCGTCGATATGGCGCAGCGGGCGGGCTACACGGCGGTGATGTCCCACCGCTCCGGCGAGACCGAGGACTCGACCATCGCCGACCTTGCGGTGGCCACCAACTGCGGGCAGATCAAGACCGGCTCGCTCGCCCGCTCCGACAGACTGGCGAAGTACAACCAGCTCATCCGTATCGAGGAGGGGCTTGGCCCGCAGGGTCGCTACGCCGGCCGCGGCGCGATCCGCCAGCTCGCGGGCCGCTGAGGGGGGGCCTCGGCCGCCTCGCCCGCTCACGGGATCAGCCGGTCCCGCCGCATCGCCTCGAACAGGTCGCGGAAGGCGTCCTCGGTCGGTTGGTATCCGGTGAAGCCGAGCCGGCGGCTCCTCGACATGTCGGTGACCACCTCGATCGGCCGACCGAGGTCGAGGTCCGTGTGCCAGGCGGAGGCCAGCCGGCCGATGTCGGGCTCGGCGAGCCCGTCGCGGGCGGCGATCTCCCGCCAGACCGGTCCGGCATCGGCCAATTGCGGTTCGAGGGGACGGGTCTCCCCGTCGAACTCCGCCGGGGCGAGATCGAACCACTCGGCGAGCCGCCCCCAGAGTCCGCGCCAGCGCACCACGTCGCCGTTGACCACGTTGAAGGCTTGGTTGACCGCCGCTGGCGTCGTCGCGGCCCAGAGGATGTGGCTCGCGAGCAATCGCGCGTCGGTGAGGTCGCTGAGGCCGTCCCACTGCATCTGGGAGCCGGGAAATCGGAACGGCCGGCCCGTCTCCCGGCAGAGCGTGGCGTAGACGGCAAGGGTGCCACCGATGTTCATGGCGTTGCCGACCGCCCGGCCGATGATCGTGTGCGGCCGGTGGACGCTCCAGGTGAAGCCGTCGCGCGCGGCCGCGGCGAAGACCGCGTCCTCCTGGTCGTAATAGAAGTTGGGCAGGTCGAGCCGGGGCTGGTCCTCGCGCAGCGGCGTCTCTGGCGGGTGGCCTGCGCTGTAGGCCTCGAAGGGGCCGAGATAGTGCTTCAGCCCCGTCACGAGGGCGACGTGGCGCACGGACCCCGCGGAACACAGCGCATCGAGGAGATTGCGCACCATGCCGGCGTTGACGCGGATGTTCTCCGCCTCGGTCGGTTGGCGCAACCACGTGGCGAGCACCACCACATCCGGTCGGTGTTCCGCGAGCGCCGCCTGCAGCGAGGCGGGATCCTGAAGGTCCGCCGCCACCGGCGTCACGCCCGGCTGCGGCAGGGGCCGGCGCGCGAGGCCGAGCACCCGCCAGCCCTCGTCCGCCATCCGACGCGCCGTGGCGCTCCCGACGATCCCGCTCGCGCCGACGATCAAAGCCGTCTCTGCCATGGTCCGCTCTCTCCTCTGGCCCGGTCCACTTGCCCGGAGGGAGATGGCGGCCCAGATGGGGCCGGCCAGACGGTACCCGAACGGGTCATAGTCACCTCCCGGTGACTGGGCTGGCCACACCGGAGGTCGCGATGGAGCCCGGCACGCCCGACCATATGATCCGCGAGGACTGTGCGCCGCGCCGGGTACTGGCGCTCTTCGACGCCAAGTGGACGAGCATGGTCCTGCACGTGCTCGCGACTCATCTCGGCGGCTCGGCCCGGACCGGCGTGCTGGAGCGGAGCCTGCCGGGCATCTCGAAGAAGATGCTGATCCAGACCCTGCGCGAGATGGAGGCGAGCGGGCTTCTCAGCCGCCACAACCACGGCACCGTGCCGCCCGCCGTCGAGTACGCGGTGACGCCCCTCGGCCGCCGCTTCGTCGAGCCGATCGACCTTCTCTACAACTGGGCGCGGGCCAACGCGGATGCTCTCGACGCGCTCGTCGCCCGCCCGAAGTCGAGCCGCCGTTAGCCGGCCGAGTGCGTTCCTCGGCGCATCCCTTAGCGTGCCGTTAACCGTCCCGGCGCATCGTGCGGGCATGGTCGTCCGCCGCCGCGTCAGAGCCGTCGTGTTCCCGCTCGTCCTCTGGAGCGTGTCCGCGCTCGTGGTCGGCTACTTCGTCTCGCAGGCCGAGAACGGCAATCGCGGCCTCGAGGCCAAGCGCGCCCTGAAGATCCAGGCCTACGGCCTCTCGAAGGAGCTCGCCGCGGCGAAGGACGAGCGGAGCATGTGGGAGCACCGGGTCTCGCTCCTGCGCAGCGACCAGATCGACCGCGACCTCCTCGAGGAGCGTGCCCGGCTCGTGCTCGGGCGCGTGCACGCCAACGACGTGGTCGTCATCGATCCCTGAGCCGGCCTCCGGGCGGCGCCGGCCTTCCTGCGAGCCCGTCGCCAGCGCCCTGACAGCTTCGGTACGCTGTCAGCCGACCGGCCCTCGCTTTCCCGAAAGGCCTGTCCTAGAACCTCGTCCAAAGGTCGAAGGTTCGCGGGAGGGTGCCGATGGATGCCGGAAGCGAGGCGGGCAAGGCCAAGCCCGAGACCACATCCGGACAGGCCGCCGCGGCCGAATCCAAGACCGCGCCGCAATCCGCCGGCCTCCCGAACGCGCCGCAGTTCACCCGCGAGGAGGACCTGCACGCCTATCGCGAGATGCTGATGATCCGCCGCTTCGAGGAGAAGGCGGGCCAGCTCTACGGCATGGGCCTGATCGGCGGCTTCTGCCACCTCTACATCGGCCAGGAGGCCGTCGTCGTCGGGATGCAGATGGCGTCCGAGGACGGGGATCAGGTGATCACGGGATACCGGGATCACGGGCACATGCTCGCCTGCGGCATGGACTCGAAGGGCGTGATGGCCGAGCTGACCGGCCGGCGCGGGGGCTACTCCCGCGGCAAGGGCGGCTCGATGCACATGTTCTCCCGCGAGAAGCAGTTCTTCGGCGGCCACGGCATCGTCGGCGCCCAGGTCTCGCTCGGCACCGGCCTCGGCTTCGCCGACGCCTACCGCGGCAACGGCAAGGTCAGCCTCACCTACATGGGCGACGGCGCCGCCAACCAGGGCCAGGTCTACGAGAGCTTCAACATGGCCCAGCTCTGGAAGCTGCCGGTCGTCTACGTGATCGAGAACAACCGCTACGCCATGGGCACCTCGGTCGACCGCGCCTCCGCGCAGACCGATTTCTCGAAGCGCGGCATCTCCTTCGGCATCCCCGGCGAGGCCGTCGACGGCATGGACGTGCGCACCGTCCGCGAGGCCGCCTCCCGCGCCATCGAGCACGCCCGCTCGGGCCAGGGCCCCTACATTCTCGAGATGAAGACCTACCGCTACCGCGGCCACTCGATGTCCGACCCGGCGAAGTATCGCTCGAAGGACGAGGTCTCGAAGATGCGCGAGGAGCACGACCCGATCGAGATGGTCCGCAAGCGCCTGATCGAGCAGCACGGCATCGACGAGGCCGAGATCAAGGCCACCGACGCTAAGGTCCGCGAGATCGTCAACGACGCGGCCGAGTTCGCAACCCACGACCCCGAGCCCGATCCGTCCGAGCTCTGGACCGACATCCTCCTCGAAGCCCGCGCCTGAGGTTTCCCGCCGGACGCTCCCCGCGCCCGTCCGCCCGCGCCCGCCACCGACAGAGCTGAGCTGCCCCGCCCATGGCGACCGACCTCCTGATGCCCGCCCTCTCCCCGACCATGGAGGAGGGCAAGCTCGCCAAGTGGCTGAAGAAGGAGGGCGATTCGGTGAAGTCCGGCGACGTGCTCGCCGAGATCGAGACCGACAAGGCGACGATGGAGGTGGAGGCCATCGACGAGGGGGTGCTGGCCAAG
>Ga0066637_10000015_pt1 | contig 102450 bp, 121 predicted proteins | sample CryGeyCG2014_020_FD_62737 | JGI IMG/M metagenome (GOLD analysis project Ga0066637, IMG submission 62737) | Groundwater microbial communities from aquifer - Crystal Geyser CG08_land_8/20/14_0.20 | ecosystem: Environmental > Aquatic > Deep subsurface > Groundwater | place: USA: Utah: Grand...
TTTTAAAAACTGAATTATTGAAAAAGATAAGCACCAGTAGTCTAAAGGCATGATCTGGGATTCCCAATCCCATTATCCGGGTCCGACTCCCGGCTGGTGCATTTACTTCAATTAAGTTTTTATATATCTGTTTTTTACTATATCTGCTAGGGGTAAAAATGATATCGTTTCAGGAAATATACAATCTGTTTATCAAAGAGAAATACAGCGAACAGCTCTATCCCATAAGCAAGAATTTTTTTAAAGAAGTTGCTGAATATATCAAAGACAAGGAAGGAATAGCCGAAAAAAAATCCGATGTTTTTGATGACACAATACAAAAGACAAAAAAACAGCTTGAGAGCATCCAGTCAATCTTAAAAGAGCTGATGATGCTGAGAGAGAAAAAGATTTTACAGCTTGCTTCTATAGCTGCCAGAACAGGTGTAAGCAAAAAAGATGTTGAGAATATGTTTGATTTTGAAAAAGAGTTGTTCGAAAACGTCAATAAAAACATAGAAGACACTCATAAAAAATTCAGCCAAAAATTGAACGGGGAGGAAAAGAAAGATTTAAAAAAGAACATTCTCATTAGATTTATAAAGGACACTCCTAAATTATTAGATTTGTCTGGCGAAGAAATCGGCCCGTTCAAGAAGGGAGATATGGCAAATTTATCCGAGGAGATTTCCAATATATTAATCAAAGACAGTAAAGCTATGTTAGTAGAAATAAATTAAAAATAAAATGAAGAAACCTAAAAAAGTCAAAAGATATTGTCCGTATTGCAAGAAGCACACAGAGCATAAAATCTCGATGGTTAGCTCAAGAGGACAAAGAGGTTCTTTGAAGAGAGGAAGTATCAAAAGAGCTAAGAAACGTGGATTGGGTTCCGGTCTTGGAAATTTGGGAAAATACGGGAGTAAACCAGCAGTAACTAAATTCAAAAGATCTGTAAAACATACTAAAAAAACAAATTTAAGATATGAGTGCACAGTATGCAAAAAATCAACTCAGCAGAAAAAAGGTAAAAGAACTGCTAAAATACAGATAGAGTAACATGGGAAAAATTATCAAATTTTTAACATGCCAAAAACCATCGGAGGTTTTTTAGCATGGCTAAGAAAAAATTTCATGCATTGAATGTTGAAGTTTTCAATAAGCCAATTATCCAGATTTACAGCGAGAATTTAGAGAATGAGTTGGGAAAGAAAATAAATTTTGATCTTACAAGATATTTGAAAGGAAAAAGCTCTGAGGCAAAATTAGTTGTAGGCAAATCCGGAAGCAATTATATTGCCAAGTTTGAATCATTGAAAATTCTTCCTTTTTACATCAAGCGTTCTGTAAGAAAAGGAACATCTTATGTTGAAGATTCTTTTGTTGTCAAAGTAAAAGATGCTTATTTGCGAATAAAACCTTTTTTGTTGACGAGAAAAAAAGTTCACAGAAGTGTAAGAAAAAGTTTAAGGGAAAATGCTAAAAGTTTTGTGGAAAAACTTTTAAGGGAAAAAACGAGGGAAGAGGTTTTCAGATTAATAATTTCATTGGAACTGCAAAGAATTATGAATAAAAAATTAAGAAAAACCTATCCATTGGCATTCTGTGATATTCGAAACATTGAAGTTCTTAATAAAAAAGTTGAAAATTTTGAGGAAAAAACAGAAAAGAAAGAAAAAATTAGTGTTGAAAAAATAAAAGAAAGTGAAGATGAAGTTGAAGACGAGAAAATAGAAGAAACTGAAGAGAAGATTGAAGAGAAAGTTGAAGAGAAGAAAGAGAAAAAAACAAGAAAGAAAAAAGAAAACACCGAAGAGAAGAAAGAGAAAAAGACTAAAAAACCCAAAAAAGAATAAACTTTTAAACCATTATTTCTTAAGTTTTTATAGAATATGCCTCTATAGCTCAGTGGCTAGAGCGGCGGTTTTGTAAGTCGAAATCAAAGATTTCGTCCAAGATAACCGTAGGTCGGGGGTTCAAATCCCTCTAGAGGCTTTTGGGATTTGAACACGTGGGTTCAAATCTCCTAAAAATTTCTTAAGAAATTTTGGGACCCCAAAAATATCGAAGATATTTTTTAGGGCCTCTAGAGGCTTTGAAATTTATAAAAATTTCAAATACCTAGAAAATCTGAAAGATTTTCGCTGGCTTTCCGTCGAAATCTTTTTAAATATCATTATTCTAATAATAGCTTCCAAAACCAAGAAATTCAAAAGAATTTTCTTGGAAAAGAAAAAAGATGGCTTGGCAGAAAACTATAAGCGGCAGAACATTGGAAGAATTGCAGGAAGAAGTTGAAGAATTGCATAAAGACGATGATGATGAAGAGGAAGTTTAGGAATATTTTTAAAGATAGTTTCTTAATTTAGATTATGAATAACATTATTTTGCTCGGAGCTCCAGGGGTAGGAAAAGGGACTTACGGAGAAAAAATAGCCAAGATTCTAAATTTAAAAATTGTCGTCATGGGAAATATTGTCAGGGAAGAAGCTAAGAAAAAAACTGCATTCGGAAAAAAGATTAAAGAGACAATAGAAAAAGGATATTTGCTGACTGATGAGGATATAACAAACATTTTGAAAAATTATTTAAACAATTCAAAATTAAAAGAAGGGATTATTTTGGATGGTTATCCGAGAACAATCAACCAGGCTGAAATTCTCGAGAGTTTGATAAAAGTAAACAAAGTTGTTTATTATTTTGCATCTGAAAAAATAATTGTTCAAAGATTATCTTCAAGATTGATTTGCCCGAAATGCAAAGCAGTTTATAATGTTTTGACAATGCCTCCGAAAAAAGCAGGTTATTGCGACAATGACAATGAAAAATTAATAAGAAGAAAGGATGATGAACCAGAAAGTATAAAAAAAAGATTAAAAGAATACGAAGAAAAAACCGCACCGTTGGAAAAATTTTACGAAGATAAAGGAATTTTGATAAAAATCAAAGGCGAAGGTGACCCGGAAAAAGTTATCCAAAAAACAATTGAGAAATTAAAAACATAATCTTTAAATAATTTCTTTTATTTTAATACTAAAAATAGAAAACTGCAGTTTTCTATTTTGGTATGCTGAAAATTTAAACAATTTTCATCATTTGAGAGGGCTTGTAGTCCAGTTGGTTACGACGCCTCTTTGACGACTACAGTTTCTTTTAGCAGAGAAACTGTTGGCAGTTTCAATGCCACTGAAAATCGTGTGGATTTTCATTGGAAAGAGAAACTCCGAGGTCAAAATGGAGGAGATCCCAGGTTCGAATCCTGGCAGGCCCATCTACAGCCTTTCCCAAGAAATTCTAGAGAATTTCTGGGCCTAGAAATTTTATAATTTCTTCGGCTTTTCCAAAAAGAAATGCTCTAGGAAGTCGAAAGAAAAGGAGATTATCTACGCTTTATCCTAAAAAACTACTATTCTATAAATATAATAAAAAGAGAAACACTAATATTTTTAAACTTCAAAAGTTTATTCTTACAATGCTAAGAAAAAGAGGTTTGATAGCAATTCTATTCACATTTATATTATTAATTATCAATTTCGTTAAAGCAGAATCTTTAATTGGAGATTTACCAATCTGGCTCTATGATTTTACACACAGTATAGTCTGGAATGCTATTATAATTTTTTTGATTGTAGCATTAGTTTCGGGTTATGTATTTGGTTTTTTAATTTTTAGGCATAATCGAAGAGTAGGAATTATATTAACAATTTTAATTGCAGTCGGAGCAACAGCTGCTGTGATTTTAAAATACGGAGCTGTTTTGCCATTGCTTGGAACCTGGGCATTAGTTTTCGTCGCTGCAATAATAGTTGTCTTTTTATTGTTTATAGTAAAAAGAATGGGGAGGGGATTTTTGCTTGTTACCATAGTTTTCATAGTAGGTTTTATTTTATACTCAATTTTTGTTTCATCGGCTGACAAAAGAGTTTTGGGAATTATCCATACAATAATCACTTTTATCGGTTGGGTTGCGATAGTTACTTTTTTAATATGGCTTTTAGTTTGGTTTTTAAGAAGAATATTCAGAGGCGGACATCAATTCTATTCAATTCCAAAAGGACCAAAACTGCCGAGAGATGGTGGAGGAGGTGGATCTGGAGGTGGAGGACAACAGCAAGCACAGCAAAGAGTAAGAACAGCAAGAGATTTGCAAAATATGTATAATAATTATAAATTCAAATTAAATAATATGCCAAGAACTGCTGCTGGAAATTCATACAGAAGACATGCAATTCAGTTAATGAAAGGTGTTAGAGACAGATTAAATTCTATGGGTGGAGGTGTTCCGGGAGGTCAGAGTCCAGAGAATATTGAAGCAAATTTAAGGTCAAGAGGTTTGATATAAAACTTTATAAATTTCAAAATTCAATAAAATATATAAAAAGAGGGTCAAATGAGGTCAAAACCAATTTTGTTTATCATTGGAATACTTTCAATAATATTTGGGAGTATCCCATTGCTGATAAATTTTAACATAGATATACCATATATAAATTTAATTCCGTATATAAACATAATAATTCCGGTTGGAACAATAATAATAGGACTTTTAGCTTTATTTTCGGCAATGAGCAGAAATGTCTGGTAGTTAAAAAAACTTTTTTAAATCCTGCTGGGAAAGTTTTTCTTTTTGTTTTTCTAATTTTTCAAATGCAGAATCAATCCTGTTCTCGGAAAATTCATGTTTTTTGCAGAGCAATTTTTTTACTTTTTCCTTGTCTACATCCTTAAATTCTATTTTGTAATCCTTTTTTATATTCGGCCTGTTAAATTCCTCGAAAATTTCCTGCCATTCGAAATCAATTTCCAGGTTTTTTTCCTGAGCCAGGTTTTCAACGGCCTCGAAAATCAGAACAGGTCTTTTATATTTTTTTACAAATTCGAGGGCTCTTTTCTGGCCCAATCCTTTTATACCCCCTGGATTGTAGTCAGTTCCTACTAAAATTCCCAAGCAAATCAGTTGTTCTTTATCCAAATCTAGATTATTTAAAACATTTTCAAATTCAATCAGTTCTATTGAAACAGGAACATAACTTCCCGTCGGTAGTTTCTTTTTTCTTGACAAAGTTAAATTCTGGATTAATCTTGTTGAGCCGAACAATAAAGAATCATAGTCCTGTGAAACTGTTGCATAAGCATCTCCTTTCAGAACAATGTAAGCTGCCTGTGCTTCTCCCTCGCCTGTGGCTTGAATAACCGGCAAACCCATATACTGCAAAAGCTCTTTGATTTCTTTTACCATCTCGTCTGTTATCTTGATTGTTTGTTTCGCATATTTTCCCATTTCATAAACATCACCTTTTTCTTTTGCGATTTCGTATTTTTGTTTTGCCTCTTCTTTTTTCTTAAAACGCGACTCCCTTTCTTTCTCTTTTAATTCCGGAGGTTTTCCGTCAAAAACAAAAATCGGCTTTATGCCCTCATTCAAAAGATTTATTGTCCTATAAAAAAAACCAGATAGATGGGATGTGACATTTCCTTTTGAATCCTGCAACGGAGTTCCATCTAATTGTCTTATATTAGACAAGAACTGATACATTGCGTTGAAAGAATCAATAGCTATTTTTTTACCGGCAAGATCCTTAATTTGAATTTCCTTTTTAGGTATTATATCAGCTATCTTCAATCCCATAATAAATAAAGAATTCGAAAATTTAAATAGTTTTTGAAGAATTAAAAAGGTAGAGGGTATAATCTACTAACTATCTCTTTTCTGAATTCAGGATATTTTGAAAATTCTTCATCAATAATTTCCTGAAGTTTTTCATCCGGCAGTTCTTTTCTAAATTCCCTGATTTGTTGATTTGTTCCTGCAATTTCCGCATAAATTCCTCTCTCATCTACAGCAATTTTAAGTTTAAGCAATTCTTTAGCAGCTTCTCTTACTTCTTTTTCAGTTTCGGGCATGATACTATAAGTTTCGAAGTTTTCTCTGGCAATTTCAGCATGTTCTAAATATTTTTTTAAAGAAAATTCTGTTATTATTTGTAATATAGTCATATTTCTCTCAAAAGTTGATTCTCTCTGTGAATAAGTTTGTTTTGTCAGCATTTTAAATTAAAAAGTTAAATTAAGGAATCTAATGTACTAAATATATTGTATAAAGCCTACGCTCTTAAACTTTCTCTAACTTCCTTTTCCTCTTTTGTTAAAGCTTCTAAAGCTTCCAACATTGGGCTTTTTCGGTATATATCTCTGTCTACAACTATTTCTGGGTTTAATTTTCCATCATATCTTTTTTCAGATTTTTCCATTTTAAACCTCATAATCAGCAGAAGCTTCTGCTGGTTCTTTAGGCACCCCAGAATTTAGGACTTTTAGCTCTAAAGCTCTTATTTCGTCTGGCTTTTTTTCTGTATTTGCCAATTTTGTTGGAAATCCATATTTGTTATATTCTATTTCTTTTTGTTTTTCCATTTTCTTTTTATTTATAAAATATGATTTTAGTTACTATTAAAAAGTAATTACATATTTATAAAGGTTTCGGTTTAGGATTTTGATGTAAAACAATACATTTATATATTCAATAATATAAATAATAATTATATTATTTGATTAGTAAATAATAATTATATTATAAATAATATAGAAAAATGGGCAAAAAAGTAATGAGTGTGACTATTGACAAACAGATCTTAGAAGACTGGAAAAGATATATAGAGAAAGAATGTATTAATTCTTCAAAATTAATTGAAAAAATGCTGGAGGAATATCTAAAAAAGAGGGGAAAATGAACACCAAGAAATTTAAAGAAATTTCTGGTCCAAAAAATCCGATAGGATTTTTAAGGAAAAGAGGTCAAATTGCGTTATTTGTGATAATAGCTATTCTTATTGCTGGAGCAGTAGCCGGAACTGTTTATCTTATCACATCACAACAGAAAATAGTGAAATTACCAAATGAATTACAGCCTGCAGAAAATTATTTTGTTGAATGTATAAAAAGTTATGCTGAACAGGCCATTGGAATTATTTCTTTAAGTGGTGGTTATATCGAATTGCCGGCATACGATGAAGGTTCGGAGGACAGACCTTTCGGAAATTATCTCGATTTCCAAGGTTTTGAAATCCCATACTGGTATTATCTATCAGGAAACAATTTGGAGAAAGAACAAATACCTACAATAGAATCGATGGAAAAGCAAATCAATAATTATCTGGCTGAAAAAGTAAAATTATGTTCATTTGATGAATTATCAAATAAAGGTTTTGTTATAAATTACGATAAGACAAAAAAAGCTGAAGTCAAAACTGAAATATTAGACAATAAAATTAATCTTGCAATCAGATATCCTATAGAAATTTCGGTTGGAGATGAGACAAGAAAAGTTAATTTTCATTCGGTGGCCATAGATTCTGGTTTGGGCTCTTCCTATGAATTAGCAAATAAAATTTATTCCAAAGAGAAAAATAGTTTGTTTTTGGAAAATTACACGAGAGATGTTTTGGTTTTATATTTACCAAACAATGATGTGGAGATAAGCTGCAAAGATTTAACATGGAATGTAGAGGATGTTAAAAAAAATTTCAAGCAAGCATTAGAAGCTAATATCCCTTTTATAAAATTACTCGGAAATTATTACTCATTATCTAAATTTGAAAATAAATATTTTGTTACAAGATTGGATGAAGATATCACAAATAAAAACATAAATTTTGTTTATTCATCTTCTTGGCCTATGAATTTTGAAGTTTGGCCTTCTGACAACGGGATTATGGTTGCAGAAGCAATCGGGTTACAGGAAGAATTTAAAGCGCTGGGCTTTTGTATTGTGCCATATCATTTTGTTTATGATGCTCATTTCCCTGTTTTAATACAAATTACAAATGAAAAAGGCGAGATGTTCCAATTCCCAGTTATTGTTTCAATAGATAAAAGTGTTCCTAAAAAAGCAAATGTTGGTGAAGTTGAAGTAATTGAAAATGAGATTTGCCACTATAAAAATCAGGAAGGAATTGTGAACACTTATGATGAAATAGGAAATCCACTGGAAAATGTAAAGATAAGATACAAATGCATAAGTTCAATCTGTAATATCGGAGAAACAGTTCTGGAGAACAATAAAGCTTCTCTCAATGCTCTATTCCCTAAATGTGTAAACGGATTTTTAATTGCAGAAAAAGATGGTTATATGCAGAGAAAAATACAATTGTCTTCAGATTCTGCATTCTCAACGAATTTGGTTTTAATGAAGTTGAATAAATTAGATTTCGAAATAAAAGTTTTTGAAGATGGCAAAGAAAGAATCTTAAAAGATGATGAAGAAGCTATAATATCTTTCATCTCTGAAAATTATAAAACAACAGTATTTTATCCTGAACAAAAAGAAATTGAATTAATTCCAGATATTTATGAAGTTAAAGCTTATGTTTTCAAAAAAGGAAATTTAGAATTAACAGATAAGACAACACAAATTTGTGTTGATGTCCCCGCAGTAGGAATTGCCGGTATAATTGGACAGACAAGAGAAGAATGTTTTGAAATGTCTCTTCCTTCCCAGTTAGAAAATATAATTGTCGGAGGCGGTGTTTCTGAAATTTACATTGGTGAAGAAAATTTAGCCCAGAAAAAAATTACTGTCAAGGCGGAATATATTGGATTAGTTTCATCCGCAGAACAAATACAAGATATTTACACAATTATTGATTTAAGTTTATTGGATTTGGAATTCAGTTAAAATGAATATAAAAAATAAAAATATTTACGGAATTTTCTTAGCAGCAATAATTTTATTTTTAATTGTAATTCCTTTGACTTTTTCAGAGGTAAATGAAGCAGAATTAGTTGAAGATGTAACACAGGAAATGGAAATTGCTGCAGCAGATGAAAGTTCTTCAGTTGAATTAACAACAACAGATGTGCAACTTCCAGATTCGAGCGTTGAACTGACTGATACACAGGTTGAGATTCCTGCTTTCGATTATTATGGTGAAGATTCCAAATATTATTATCCAGCTATGTCCATAACTCAAGATCAACAAGATGAATTCTGTAAACAAAACCAGGATTTTATAATTCAAGTTCCTGTTACAGGATGCACTCCTGCTGTTGTAAGAAGTGATTTACTGGAAGAACAAAATGTTCCTGTTTTCTGTAAATTAGTCGGAATGAAGGTAAATCCTTTAATTGAAGTTCCTTACATAAAAGATGTCAATGTTAATAATTACAACCAATCTCCTTATATAATAGCACAGACATTCCATCCTCCAAGAAGTGCCTTGAAATTTTCTTTTGCAGAAATTGTCGGCAGAGAACCGCAACAAACAGTTGAAGCTATACAAAATGCTGTAATAAAAAATGAAGAAAGCAAGATTGGAATTGAAGGTGTTCCAATGCTGAATGATTTGGGTTATGTTGTTTTAATTTTGAAAAAACAGCCTGTTGAAGCACAAATGCCTGATAACATAACTATGCATCTTGAGGCAAATATTAAATATTCAATAACCAGAAATTATGGAATTAATACAAACAAGATGCCGTTGAAAATTTTAACTGATGAGGAATGGAGAGAGCAACATGGTAAATACAGTTTCTGGAACGGACAAGGTTATTTAAGATTAATAGACTTAAAAGAGGATGAGGCAACAATAGAAGTTTATGCTAAAGATCCATTTTCAAAAGTTGGCAAGGTTAAATTAAAAGTTGGTAAAAAAAATGAAAAATTATTTAATCTGGGTGATGACCCCTGCGCTATGGATATTAAACTTCGATTAGATAATATAGATTTCCCGTCAACAAAGGCAAGATTAATTGTAAATGGTGATGAACTGGTTTTAGGAAAAGATGATAAAATACTAGATTCAAATTGTGAGGTTTCAAGTGTGAATCCATCTGAAACAGATTATGGTGGGGAAGTTATTATAAACTGTGGTAAAAAAAGTTACGTTCTAGCAAAAAGAGAAAGTGGTGTTGAGATTAGTTTTAAAAAAGATGGTGAAGTTGTGAAGGGAATTTATTCACGGGGGGAGGAATTAGATGATTCTAAAATTTATTTTGTTGCATCGGGATATTATGATGACGGACAAAAATTCGCTGTTTTTGTATGGAAAGAAACAAAAGAAAGTGGAAAAGAAAGTCAGGAAGTGAGTCAGAAAACAGAAGAGAATAGAGAAAAGATAGATGAAACTCAGGACATAGTTTACACAGTTGAAGAAATAATAAGAACTTTTGGAACAATAAATAAGGATTTATTAGATGGAAAAGTTAAAGATAAGATTGATAAGACTTATGAAGGTTTAGATAAAAATTATCATTTTGAGATTGTGGATGAAAGTGAACATCCTAATTTTGCCGGAATAGAATATGTTACGATAACAGAAGCTGGTTTGGAAAATCTTCTATTAAAAGCAGAAATAAAAAAATATTATGAGTTAACAATAAAGAATTATGAAGATGTTGTTCTTTCTTATAAAAATATAAAGAAAAATGACGAAGGAAGTGTTTATAGTGAACAAGATAAAGAATTTGGACTCGAGAATGATGAAGAAAATGCGAATGATAAATATTTTGGAGTAGAAGCTTTAATGAAATCTGCAGAGTTGGCTGAAAAGTTAGCACAATACAGAGATGAAGAGGAATTTTTGCAGTCTGTAATTGATAATTACAAAGATTCAAATTCAGATAGTGTAAAAAGCATTCTTAATGATGCTTCAGTCAGATTAAAAAATTTAAGAGAAGATGACGCTTCTCAATTATCAATAGTTATTAATGACGGCAAGTTCGATTATTATGTTTATTTAAATGATATAGTAAAACCTTCTATTTATGAACAATACGCAAGAGCTTACGTTAATGGTGAATTAAAAATGATTGCTGTTGGAGAGCAATTTGGAGATTGGATATTAAAAAAAATATCTGAAAAAGAGATTATGTTTAGAAACATAAATGCTGGAAGCGAGGATTATGACGATGAAATATATGCCCAGACAAACGGTAAAACTTTAATGCTCGGAGAATATACAATAAGATTAGTTGAAACACATATTACAAAAGAAGCCTATGTAAGTATCATACCCTTCTCTAAAGATGGTGAAACCAAAACAAATTTTACAATTAATATTGGGATAGAAAAAAGAGCTATTAAAATTTCCCCTGAAAAAACAAAAGAGATGATTGATAAACTAAATAAAACAACAAAAGATTTACAGAACATTGTAGATAAATTAAACAAAACAGTTATCATGTGGAAAAAAGCTTGTGTAACTGGTTCTGCTGTTATATGGGCAAAAAATTTTGCAACAAATTTGAATGGAAAAGCAAGAGCAAGAAAATTAGTTATGAGGGGATTGGATGGAAACAGCGGTTGGACTGCAAAATGTGAATCATCAGATTTCCAAAAAAGTATAGGAGTAAAGACAGTTTCTGGATGTTACCAGCATTTTGAATCGCAAATTAATAATGAAGTAAATAAAGTTCAGGAAAAACTTCAGAAGGCAAATGAATTGGTAAAAACAGCAAAGGCAAAAGAGGGTGTTATTACAAGTAAAGGTATTTTTAATAAGATAACAGACGAAAGAAAATATTTTGATGAACTGGGGAATGAATACTCTTCCGGATTAAATTATGAAGATATAGAATACGGGGAGTTAAAAGTTGGAAAAGATGAAATTAAAGATGTTTTTGATAATCTGGAATCATTATATGATAAAAATTTAATAACACAGGAAGAAGCAACAGAAATGTCTTTGATTATAGAACTTGTCCAAGATTGTAGCTGTAAACCAGGACAGCAGGTGGCTTCTGAAGATATTTTATGTCACGAAGCATGTAGCAAAGTTGTGACAAGATTCAGCAAATACAGTGAATATATTGATGGATTAAAGGAAATTAATGATTTAACAAGCAACTTAAAAATACAATTGGGTGAAGATATTTTAGTTATTCCAACATTAAGCGAGGAGAAATATAATGATAGACTTCCAGTTTATAATATAAGAATGCATTTGTTGGAACAGCAGTTTTTCGGTGGAAAAGAACAAAATTGCAATGTTGATGGTGGTTTATACTGCTATGTTACATTTTTTATCAACAATGCTGATGAAAATGATAAATCCGGATTAAAAGATTACGGGAGTTATATGGCTTTCTTGCAAAAAAAGAATGATGGTTCTTATACTGTTGTCGGTGGAAGTGTTTATGAATTACAGTATACCGGTAATGTGTTAAATAGTGTTATAAAAGTTGATGAAGCTAATTACAAAAAAATAATAAAAAAATATGGACTGAATAATATTAAACCAATAGAAATAAAAAATTGTGAAAATCCCTTCCTAAAAGAAAATTTAGAAGTTAAATTTTATGAATCCGGTCCTTATAAAGGATTAGTAGCTTTTATGCCTGTAGACCAAAATAAAGGATGGTATGCAGCAACGTTGGCATATAATGCTGGTAGCAGCCAAGAGTCTTACCAAGATTCAGGTGCAATTAACTCATTTTATTTATGCAATATAGGACCAAATCAAAAACCAGAGTTCAATGTTGCTGGAACCGACGATAATTGCATGGAAATTCCTTTGGCTACAAGTTCAATCAAAGGTATTTCATTATGCAGTTTAACAGAACTTGAATCAAAAAAATTAATTGAAAATGCAATTACGTGCATGAATGATGCAGCAAAAGCTTACCAAAGAGGAGACAGAATAATAAGAACAACTCCGTGCGGAAATTTCAATATCGGAAAGCCTCCGGTCCAGACGACTTCAGTTCAATGCGAAGATTTGATGTCACCTACAGACTGCAAGATAATGTATAATTTATGCGACCCTGTGATATGTCCGTCATCAAGATGTGATTGGGGTGGTCGTTATCCTGTAAATGATGTTGTGCAGAGCGGAGTTATCGGAAGTTTGGTTTTATGCAGTCAGAATTTTGAAAATGGTCAAGGAGTTTTAGTTCCTGTATGTATGTCCGGAGTTTATGCTGGTTTGGATGCATTTACAAGTGTTTTGAAAGCATCGCAAGATTGTCTAAAAGAAAGTTTGGAAACAGGACAGACAGTTGGTATTTGTGACGAGATAAGAAGCGTTTATATTTGTCAGTTATTCTGGAGTGAGTTAACTCCATTGCTAAAAGCCGGAATTCCAGCGATAACAGATAAATTTGTAAATAATGGCGGAGGCGAGTATGCATTTTTAAGCGACTCTATCAAAAGTTTAGAACAATCAGTCAATTATTTCACAGATTATTATGGAGAAAATTCATTTAAAGCATTTAAGGTAAGGTCAACAGCAGAAACTGGGAGTTATTTATGTGATAAATTTATTTCAGTTAGATATCCCGATGCTGTATCATTACTAAATGATTTATCGCAACCAGAAGTTCCATTGCAATATTCTGCATGGTTTGATGAAAGAGCATACCAGTCAATAACTGTGCCTGCAACATCTTCATACCATGTTACCTACTGGATTTATGCTGGAAGAGAAGAAGATAGAATATATTATGATATTTATTTGAAAGCTGATTCTGACAAAGGTTATTATATACAACAAGAAAAAATAAAAGTTGACTCTGGATATTTGGATAACAATGGTTATAAATTTGAGAAAAAAGATTTGATAGCTCCGTCTGGATACAAAAAATTATGTATAAGGATAAATGCTGGCGAGGAAAATTGTGATTTTGGAAAGGTCTCAACAAGTTTCGCTGTAAATGAATTATCAGATTATTATGTTTATTTAGAATTAAATAAGAGTATTGATAGTTCCAGTGAATGCCGTTCAGGAACACCGTCGTTAATACCAACAATAAGTTTGAACCTGCAAACTCAAATTGAAAATGCTTTAAATCCAGAATTATGGAGAACTGGAATTAACAGAAGATGTTCAACTGACAATCCTAGTGGAAGTGTCGATCGAGACAGATGGAAAAAAGTTGGTTATTGTGATGTAAAGGAAATCGGATGCTGGATTGACACTGAAAGTATAAAAGATGCTATAAATGATGTGGGATTGGAAGAAGCTGCTTATGAAGAAGCAAAAAGTAAAGATCTTTATTTTTTGGAACAAGAAGGTTTCTGGAGTAAAGAGTATAGTTTAGTTAATCTAACATCTGTTGATGCAAAAAGAAAAGAATTTGAAGAAGAAGTCGAGAAAGGAGATTTGACTCTAAAAGAAATGAAAATTAAAGCTTCAGACATAGTTGCTTTATATGAAGAAATTATTAAAAAGAGTTTATATCCTTATTTCCAAGCCAGCTCTCAAATAGGAATTGCAGAGACTTATGAAATTGTAGCGAGATATCTATATTTAAATTTCAAAGGAAAATGTTCTGAAGCTGGGGGTGATTGGGTTGATTTTACTCCTGTGAACAGATGTAAAGCCGGTGGTATTTTAGGTTATCCTAAAAATTTCGAGGATGGTGAAAATAAAGAAGGACAAGTTTGCTGTAAAACTGATTATGAAATGAATTTGGAGGAAGCTGGCAAATTAGAGGGAGGAACAGTTGAAACTGATTTAAGCGCTTTATGTACAAATAATAATGGAGAATGGTTGCCTTATGCTTTATGCGAAGAGAACAATATAATTAAGATTAATAATGTTGTTTTGGATGAAAATTACAATAATTTTCAGAAATATCCTTATGAGATAATACAGACAGCTTCTACTTTTGTTGGAACAGATGAATGGAGGGACATGCCTAAAGTTTGCTGTAAAAAAACATCTGAGTTATTTGACCAGTGGATAACTGAAGTTCCTGCTAAAATTGAATGGAATGACGGAAATTATTATGTTAATAAAGGAATAAAAGTTTTGGAAGTTCCTGCAAATAATGAAGGAAAAAGAGTTGTTTATTCTCCAGCAGATGGAACAATAATAAAAATTGGAGTAGATGCTTTTGAATTTGAATCAGACAGTTCTGAAAAGATTACTCGGGCAATTTCATATATTGTGATAGAACATAAAAATGATGTGAAAAATAAAGGAAATGGTATTTATTCAGTTTATATTGGAAATTTTGATGGTTTATCAATATCCAATTATGCCGAATTTCGTAAAGGTGTTGGATATGTTGGAGATGCTATAGTTAGTTTGCCAAATGTTAAAGTCGGACAAACAGTCAAAGAAAAAGATATTATCAGTGAGATTAACAAAAATTTATTTTATTATACCTATAACAAAAATCCAGTTGCTGTTGATATGGGTAAAATTCAAAAAGCTGCCGGAACTGCCGATAAGATAAATGAAAAAGCTTCGATTAAAATTAAAAAAGGAGAGAGATTAATTCTTGCAACTTCTTATGGAGAAAAGGAAGAAAGTAAAGGGATTGTAATAATCGAAAATAGTCCAGACAGAAAGTATACTATTTATGTTGGGAAATTTTATGATTTAAATGCTAAATACGAAACAGCAACAGAGGATTACACATTATCAACTAATGCTGTTTATGATAAATATATTATGTCAGACAATCCAATAAAAAAGACGGAATATTATACTTTTTTAGAGGCTGTGCAAATAAACTGGGCTTTAAGAAAACCGGATTATAGAAAAAATCCATTATGTTATTTCACTACGAGAGTTCTTGAAAATGATATTACTGGAGGGGAGGATAAAAAAAGGGAATGTAAACAATACGCCAAGGATGTTACAACATACACAATAGATATAAGAGAAACGTATGTTGACGAAGATAATTTTTTGCATATAAAGATAAATAAGGATGATGTCGAAGTTGGAGAAAGAATTAAAATAATGATTTACGAGTGGGATGAAAATAAAAACGAAGTTGGAGATTGTATTATTGGTTGTGGTGGTCAAAGCAATAAAATATTATACGAAGTTACAGGAAAGGATGAAGAAACATTTAATTTGGAAAAAGTACAAAGTAGATTTGCCGGGGAAGAGTTTGATAATGAAAAAAGTGAAATTCAAATAGCATTAAGTGGTAGGGGTCTTAATGAAGGGAAATATGTTTATGTTAAAATCGGTGTTCTTCCAAAAGGAGCAAGATTAGAAAAAAGTTTCAAAAAATCTGCAAATGGAAAGATACAATATAAAGCTGATTCAGAAATAGAATTATTCACTAGAGAAGTTATTTTACCTTTAAATTTTGAGGGTTATTTTGAAGTTTGGCCATTTATGGATTTGTCAAAAGTTAATAAAATAAATGAGAATATTTACTCCTGTAATGAAAAAAGTATAGCATTAAACTATGACAATTATTTTGATTCTGGGAGCGATATCAAAGCTCCAGCAGAAGGATATATAATTTATTCTGATTATTTTTGGGGTTATGATGTTCCTATGACTACACTTCCAAAAAATTTCGGCAGGTTAGTTATAAAACACAGTGATAATTTATACACTGTTTATCGGGGAGGTTTCAAACCATTTGGTTGGCCTTACAATAAAGGAACTGTCAAGGCAGTTAAAGCTGGAGATATCATAGCCAATATGATAAGTAAAGACAGAGATGTTATTATGTTTACAACAACAGAAGACCCTGTTAAATATGATACGAATGGAATTCCTGTTAATATTAAGGATATAACTACAGAAAATCCAATTCCTCATTTTTCTGAAAAAATATATAATCAATTTTTAGATAAATATGTGGTGGATAGTCTAATATATGCTCCATGTTTACAAAAAATAAAAGAGATGAGAAAATCTGTTGATTTTGAAGGAATAACTTCAACTCCGACACAAATTCAACAAATTGAGGATAAATCCTTAGATTTAAAAAATACCTATGTAAATACAAATAATTTTTTGATAATACCTGTAAAAGAAGAAGATTATGATATAGGGGATTTTATAAGATGTGAGATTTTTGATATAGAGAAAGATAAATTAAATAATCAGTTAAAAGAAGGTTTGGTATATATTGAAAATAACGACGGTTTTAATTTAAAAAGAGATAAAGGAGTTTTTTATCCTTATAAAGATTCTAAAGGAAATTTGTTTTTAACTGCTAAAATAGAAGATAGTTTAAGCAATAAAAATGAATTATTGATAGTTATTCAATCATTCAATTCGAGAAAAGAACAGAGAGAAGAAGAAGCTAAAAATCCAACATCTCCTTATCTAAACAATGTTAAAAAAGAAGGTTATTTAAAATTAACAAAAAAAGAAATTAGTTATGATGTAGAATATGTAACTGTAAATGATGAGGGGGATATTGAAGAGTTTACAGGTAATTTTATTACATATTACCAAAATTATATTTCAAATGTTTTAGCAAAAGAAGGAGAAAGTAAAACTGATAAAGGTATTATTGGACAAGCTTATGATTGTAAGGATACTTTAATAGAAGGTTTAGCAAGGGCTATTAATAATTATAATGAGGAGTACAATACAGATTTAAGAGCTGCTTTGTCACTAAACAATATTTGGTATGAAGTCAGAGATGTGAAAGAGAATGATGCAAGCGAAGAGAATGGTTATATACAAAAAATATGTCCTGCCCAAGCAAATTTACTTGCAGGATATGTAGCTTCAAACAGTATACAGATAGAACCGGAAGATATGAAACCGGGTGATTTCTTAGCTATAGACCGTAATGGAGAAAATAATAACAAAGATGGATATGTTGCTCATATAGTAGTTTTTGTTGGAAAAGATGATGAAAAGTGTAATGGAGACAAACCTTATCACTTCATTGAAGGAAGTGTTGGTTATTCTACTTTAATAAGAAGTCCTGTAAAAGAATCTTGTTATAAAAATTGGTATAAAAGCTATGGTTCTGATGGAGAGCCAAACGATGATTTATGGTATAATTCAGATAAGGGAGAAACAGAATTTAAACCAAGAAGGTTTAAATTCAATGAGATTATTTTTACAACTTGCAGAATCTGTGAAGATGATTTAATTTCTAGATTTAAAGATTTTGATGAAGGAATTTGTAGAGATGAATGTGATATTGCTTAATTTTATAAATCTCGCTTATTTCTATAAATTATGTTTGAGGGAATTGGAAAAGCATTCAGCAGGGCAATGAAAAAAGTAGCTGATGCTGTGTTTGTCAACAAAAAACTTATTAATGACATTGTAAAAGAAATACAAAAATCCTTGATTGAAGCTGATGTTGATTTGGATTTAATATCTGAAATAACTGATGACATAAAAAAAGAAGCCCTTGACGAGAAAATTCCTGGAATTGAAAAAAAAGAAATTTTGATAAAATTAATACATGACAAACTTATTGAGATTTTAGGTAAGGAAAAATTTGTTCTTTATATTGACAGGAAAAAAAAGCCGCATAAAATTATGTTTGTTGGTTTGTACGGCTGCGGAAAAACTACAACAATATCAAAACTTGCTTTTTATTATTCGAAAAGAGGATACAAAGTTGCTACCATCGGCTTGGATGTTCACAGACCTGCAGCTTCCGAACAATTAAAACAGATGTCTGAAAAGGCAAAAGTTGCATGTTTTACTGACAAGGAGAAAAATGTATTGAAAATCTGGAAAAAATTTGAGGATGAGCTGAAAAAATATGATTTAGTTTTGATTGACACTGCTGGGAGAGATGTTCTAGATAGTGATTTGATAAAAGAAATAAATGAATTAAACAAGGAGATAAAACCTGATAATGTTATTTTAGTTATTCCCGGAGATATTGGGCAGACAGCAAAAAAACAGGCATCAGAATTTAAGAAATCCTGCAATATCGACGGTGTTATTGTAACAAGACTAGATGGAACAGCAAAAGGTGGCGGAGCGCTAACTTCCTGTTATGAAACCAAAGCAAAGGTTTATTTTATTGGAGTTGGGGAAAAAATTTCTGATATTGAAGAATATAATCCACTGACATTTGTTTCAAGAATTTTAGGTATGGGAGATTTGAATGCTTTGCTTGATAAAGTAAGACTGGCTGTTGATGAAAAATCGCAGGGAAAATTAAAAAAAAGACTGGAAGACGGAAAATTTACATTAACTGATATGTGTGAACAGTTAAAGTCCATGGGAGGCATGGGAAAATTAAGCAACATAGCCAATTTAATTCCTGGTTTGGGAAAAGTTAAGCTTCCTTCGGAGTTGCTGGATGTCCAAGGTGAAAAATTAAAGAGATGGAGATTCGCAATAGACAGTATGACCGAAGAGGAAAAGGAATATCCTGAAGAAATATTAGTCAAAAGCGAAGATGCAACAAAAAGAATTCAGAGAATAAGCAAAGGAAGTCATGTTCCAACAAACGAGATTAGAGAAATGCTGAAACAATACAGAATGATTAAAGAATTTTTAAATTCCGGAATATCTGGTGAAGAGATGGCGATGGATGAAAAGCAGTTAAAAAAACTTGCTAAGAAATTCGGAAGCAAATTAGGAAAGGGGATGCGATTTTAAAATGGCAATCATTGCACAAGGAGCAGAAGCAGTTCTTGAAAAGGAAAAAGATATTGTAAACAAAAAGAGAATTTCTAAAACTTACAGAATTCCAGAACTTGATAAAGAAATTATCAAATTAAGAACTAAACATGAAGCCAGAATTTTAGAAAAAGCTTCGAAATTCATTCCAGTTCCAAAAATTAAAGAGACAACTGAAAATGAAATAAAAATGGATTTTATCTACGGAAAAAAGATTTCTACAGAGCTTGATAGGATGTCTAAAAAGGAACAACTTGAGATTCTTTTTAATTTTGGAAAAAATCTTGCTTTGTTGCATAATAAAGGGATAATACACAATGATTTGACAACATCAAACATGATTTGGGATGGGAAACAACTTTATTTTATTGATTTCGGTTTAAGTTTCCATTCAGATAAAATTGAAGACAAGGCAGTTGATCTACATTTGTTAAAACAGGCATTAGAAAGCAAACATTCAAAGAATTTTGATTTTTACTTTAAAGAAATTCTGAATTCTTATAAAAAGCACATCAATGAACCGGAGAAAATTTTTGAAAGATTAAAAAAAGTTGAATTAAGAGGAAGATATAAAGGGAAACATTAAAGCATAATTTTATAAATTATTTTCATCTATTTCATTTATAGCCCTGTGGTGCAGTGGCCAAACATTCAGCCCTTTGGAGGCTGAGACCGCGGTTCGAATCCGCGCAGGGCTATTTAACGCAAAGCTTTTTAAATGTAAAAATTTTGAGCTTAATTATAACAAGAATTAAAGATTCTTGAATCCAGGAAAATCAGAGATTTTCCGGATCTAGAAATTTTTAATTTCTTGGATTCCAAAATTTAGGGAATTTTGAACATGGCAACGATACATGGACATGGAAAAGGAAAAAGCGGAAGTCATCCACCCGTATTAAAGGAAAAACCTGTCTGGATTACTATGAAGAATGAAGAAATAGAAAATTTAGTATTACAGCTACATAAAGACAGGGAAAGCAAATCAAAAATTGGCTTGATTTTAAGAGATAATTATGGTATCCCTAATGTTAAAAAGATAATTGGAAAGAGTATAATGGAAATTTTGGATATAAAAAATATAAAAGAGAAACCAGAAGATTTGATGAATTTAATTAGAAAAGCAAATTTCCTGAAAAAACATCTGGAAAAAAATAAGCGGGATAAATCAGCTAAAAGGGGACTGCAATTGATAGAATCGAAGATAAGAAGATTAAGTAAATATTATAAAAAGAAAAATGTTTTGATTGAAGACTGGAAATATACGAAAGAAAGGGTATAATCTTAAAACAAAAATTCTTTTAAATAGTCCAGTTTTATAATAAAAATGGACAAGTTAACAGTTCACATAAAAGAGGCATCTGAAAAATTTTTATCTAGTTTGGAAAATGATGTTTTTATCAAGATAATAACTCATTTAGATACAGACGGAATAAGTTCCGCTGCAATTTTTTCAAAAATGCTTTATAGATTAGATCAGAAATTTTCTCTAACAATAGTCAAGCAACTGGAAAAAGATGTGATAGATAATATAATTAATGAAGTTAATGCAAATTCTGCAAAATCTTTTGTTGTTTTTTTAGATTTGGGCTCCGGGAGTTTAAGTCAAATAAAAAACATTAATTCCAATGTTCTGATAATTGATCATCATTATTTGGAAGAAAACTATGAAGAACTTGGAGAAAATATTATATTTATCAATCAAAGAATTTATTCTGAAGAACAAATAAGCGCTTCAGGTTTAACCTATCTTTTTGCAAAAGCTGTTGATGACAGAAATAAGGATTTATCCGATTTGTCTATCCTTGGACTGGTTGGAGATTTACTGGATAAAGAGATAAATAAAATAAAATATAATATATTAAAGGATGCTACAAACAGCAACACTATAATAAAAAAAGGTTTGCCTTTATTTGCATCAAACAGGCCAATACACAAATCTTTGGAATTGTCCTCAACTGTTTACATTCCCGGAGTTACTGGTTCAAGTGAAGGTGCTTTGGATTTGTTAAAAGAAGCAGGTATTGATATTAAGTATAATAATAAATTTAAAACAATTTTAGATTTAACAAAGGAGGAATTATCCAGATTAATAACTGCAATAATACTTAGAAGAGCAGATAAAAAGGATTCGGAAGATATAATTAGTAATATTTTTCTGATTAAATTTTTTGGCAAGCAGGAAGATGCCCGAGAATTATCATCTTTAATAAATGCTTGCGGAAGATTGGGTTATGGTGCAATTGCTGTTGCTTTTTGTCTTGGAGATAAAAAAGCTATGGTCAAGGCAGAAAAAATTTATAATAGTTACAGATATAAAATAGTTAAAAGTCTAAATTGGGTTAATAATAATGAAAAGTTTGAAGGCGATGGATATGTAATAATCAATGCTAAAGAGGAAATTCCAGACACTATAATCGGGACTATAACCAGCATAATAGCCTCGAGTTTTGTCTATCCAACCGGAACCATTATAGTTGGTTTGGCTTATCGTGAAGATGGAAAAATAAAAGTTTCTTCAAGAGTTTCGGGAAATGTAAAAAAAATTAATCTTAAAGAATTTTTATCGGAGATAGCTATTATGGTCGATGCTGAAGTCGGCGGGCATGATAATGCTGCTGGTTGCTTGGTTAATCCAGATAAAGAGGGATTATTTTTAGAATTACTGGAGAAAGAATTGAAATTGTATGGAATGACTATCAAGATTTGAGCAATTAAATTTAAAAAACCAGTTTTCTTTCTAACTCTATGACGAATTCAAATAAAGAAATAAGAAAAACATCTAGTAAATTTGTAAGAATAAGATGTCCTTCATGTAATCATGAACAGGTTATATTTGGGAAAGCATCTACACCTGTAAAATGCTTATCTTGTAAAAAAGTTTTGGCTAAATGCAGCAGTGGAAAAGTTAAGGTCAGAGCAAAAGTTTTAGAGGTTTTACAATAAATTTACCAAGATAATTATAAAATGGTTGATAAAAAATTTCCGGAGGAAGAAGAAGCAGTTTTGTGCACTATAAAAAATATTATCGGAACAAGTGTTTTTTGTAACATAGACAGTTATAATCTTGAGGGAGTTATTAATTTCAGTGAGGTGGCTCCTGGGAGGATAAGGAATATAAGAGATTACGTTATTCCAAACAAGAAAATAGTCTGCCTTGTTCTAAGAATTAATAAAGACAGCGGTCATATAGATCTTTCCTTGAGGAGAGTTAACAGCAAGACTAAAAAAAGAGTTTTGGAAGAATCACAGAGAGAAAATAATGCTATAGCCATATTAAAGATTTTAGTTAAAGATGAGTTAAAACTAAATCAAATTGTTGAGGAGATAAGAGGAGATTATAAATTTTTGTCTATATTCCTGCAAAAATTGATTGAAGATAAAAAAATTGGTTCAAAATATAATTTTAGCAATGAAGAACTTAAAAATTTAATAAGATTAGTCAAAGAAAGGATAAAAATTAAAAAATACAAGTTAAAATTAAAAGTTTCTTTAAAAAGCAACGATTCCGATGGGATAAATAGGATTGTAAATTCTATAAAAGAGACTAAAAAGAAATATGATATTTTAGTTGTTTATGAAAGCGCTCCAAAATATTTTCTTGTTAAGGAAACAAAGGACGTAAAAAAAGGTTCCAAGGAATTGCGAGAAGCTGCAGAATTTTTGATGGAAGTTTTAAAGAAGAATAATGGCAGGGGAGAAATTATTGGAGAAGTAGAAAGTTAAGGTGATGGTAAAGTATTAGAAGTTTGAGGTGATTCTGGTGGAGGTAATCTTGTTGAGGGTGGTTCTGGTGTTGGTGTTATAGGTATCAAATTTGTTCTTCCTCTTGATGTTGATGATGTTTGCTGTTCTCCTCTTGGCCATGTATATGCTGATGCTGGCAATTCATTATCATAATCACTTTCTATTATAAACTTATCATAAATTGGAATATTAATATTACAATTACATTCGCAGGTTTTTTGTTTTGCCATTGGAATAAACAAAGAAAATACCAAGCCAACTAATACAATTAACAAAGCGATAACAACTGCGCTAAGAAGTAAAGCTGTTAATGCATGAGGATTAATTTTTCCATTAGCCATAGTTTTCTATTTTATTTGAACTTTATAAACTTTTCTATACTATAGAAATTCTAGAGTGGTAACATAAACGAAAGATTTATAAATAAGCATTTACTGAAAAAATACAATGGCTAACGGAAATTCAGTTTCTAGTGTAAAGTATTGGGCACTTGGACTTATAGTTGGAGCAGCATTATTTTTTGCACCAAAACTCCAAGGACAAGCAATTACAAATTTAGTGAGAGATGCTAGTCATGAACAAAATTGGGCTGGATGGGTTCAGTATAATGAAAATGGCAATCATTGGGCAGACAGACATGATGATGATTATCATTATGATGGTTTTCATTCTGGTGGGATGCACGCTTCAAATTTATCATTATTATTAAGTGCAAATTCGGGACAAAATTCCGTTTTACCATCACCAGCATTGCCTTCAAATGGTGTTGAATTATTAGCTCATGGTGACAGATGGCACACAACTCTTTATCAATATTTAGAGATTCCAACAAGAGTTTTTGATATAGAAAATTTAGAGGTTCAACGATTATTATCTAATTTACAAAATAACGGCTATGTTGAAAATGTTTTTGTTAAAGATGAATTTGGAAGACAACTTATTTATTATTCGAGAAATCCAAATGTTGAGCAACCACAAAATACAGATTCTACTTATTGGATTGAAAGATCAAGACCAAATATTGGAAATTGGTCTTTATTAACGGGAAATATTTCAGATGATTGGCCTTCTGCTTGGGGAAATCCTCTGATTACACAATTTGGTTATAATTTACAGACATTAGAATGGTTTGGAAATTATTATGGAAGTAATTATTATTGTGATGCGACTGATTTGGAAGGGTTAGTTACAAGAGATATTGAAGCATTACAAGTAGCTGTTACTGAACCTTACATGGAAAATCAAACTGTTGGAATGCAGACAAGATATAGAAATAATGGAAATGATGCATTCAATATTCCAGTTGAAATGATAGTTGTTCACACACCAACTGGAGATACATTATACAATAACATCCAAATGATTCCTTTTATGTTTTCTTCACAAACATTATGGCAAAATTTCGCAAACTACACATGGACAAGAACAGGTCAACACGAAATCTTAGGGATTGCAAATTATCCTCTTGATGAAATTCCACAAAATGATACTGCAAGAGTATGGATTAATGTTCAGCTAGACACAACAACAACTCCAGTTCATGACTGGGCTTCCTTGGGAATAACTGCTCCAGACAGTTTAATTTTAGGTGACACATTAGACCAAATAGGAACTGTTGGTAATCTTGGAGATTTTAACGAAGCTGACCAAGTTGCTTATAATGTTTATGATAATAATGGTAATAATGTCAATACCAAATTTAGAAATTGGGCATCAATCCCAGGTCAAATAGATAATCTTGATTTTGGAGATTATGTTCCACAAGATACTGGTTGGTTTAGATTGGAGGAAATTACTCTGTTGGACGATGATGTTCCTGTTAACGACACTTTCAGCACGATGCTTCATGTTGTAAGAAAACCATATGTTGATTTGATGGCTTTAAGTTTAACTGGAATTCCTGATTCATTACAGGCAGATTCAACTGTTTTCCCAATAGGTTCACATTATTTAGATGCATCAAGCACAAATCCATTTTCAACATCTTCAGTCTTAAGAATAAAACAAATAACAACAGGAGCTGACGCTTATGCAAGTCAGGTTTTAATGCCTTGGATTTCTCCGGATGAAACAAGGAATATTGTTCATTCTGCATTAAGCTTAAGCCAGAATGGTTTTTACGAAGCTTTATTATATCATCCTGATTTGGACAGTTTAACATCAAACGATACATTAAGAGATACATTTTACGTTTATGATGGAAGTGGTGCTGTTAATGATAGTCCAGTTGACAAAATTAGATTTGATATAACACCATCAATTGGAGGTGTTTTCAAATTTAGTTATAATGTTCAGCAACCGATTACATTTAATGTTTATGGTGCTGATGGAAGATATATCCAAAGTTTAGGCCCATTCAATGGATATGGAATTTTCAATTGGGATGCAAATGTATCCTCAGGAGTTTATTTCTTGAAAGATGATAAATCAGTATTCAACACAAGAAAAATAACTGTATTAAAATAATCTCTTTTGTTTTTCTTCAACATCAATAACAGCCTTTCCATAAATTCCGTCATAACCTGGCTTGACTTTTATTTTTCCAACTCTGTTTTGCATTATTAAATTAGAGATTTTCTCATCTATCTTCATTAATTCTTTTTCCTCGGCATTAAGTAGAATATTTATTTCATTTCCAAATCTTTCTATAAATTTATTATAAATGTCCTGGACTGTTTTTGTTGATATAGCTAATTGTTTGTAAGAAGAGATTAGTTCATGTAATGGGAGAACCTTAAAAAATGGTTTTGCAATCGGAGATTTTCTTCCTAATGGGAATGAAGCTAACTGTTCAACCCTGTATTCAACTCCGATTGTCAAGGGTTTTTTACATATAGGGCATATACCATTAAGTTTTTTTGATTCTTTTGGACTGCAGGAAAAATTGCATAATCTATGCCCGTCATAATGGTATTTTCCATAATTAGGATCGGTTTCAATTGTTCCTATAAAATTTTCTCCTGTTCTTATTGCTTTTATCAAGTTTTTATAATTTAATTCTTTAAAATCAAAGATTGTTGCTTCTCTGCCTAATCTCCAAGGCCAAAAAGAATGCAAATCAGAAAAAGAAATAATTTGTTTGTCATCCAACTCTTTGATACGCCAGTTCATGTCGGGAGAAGAAGACATTCCTGTTTCTATAGCATGAATATTTTTTGTTTCATTTCCAAAACATTCCTTTAATGAATCAAATCCGGAATTGCTACCGAAAATACCAAACCATGGGGTCCATGCATGGGCAGGTATTATTTCAATATCAGAAGAAATATTTTTTAAATCTGAGACAAACTGCTCGCTGTCAATTTTGAATATCGGTCTTCCGTCATAATCAACTCTCCCGTGTTTTAACAGATATTGTGTAATTTGTTCAACAACATCCAAAGATGGAGCAAGAACAAGATGATGAATCCTTCTTCCTTTTCCGTTTTTAGAATACATCAATGATATTTCTGTCTGCAAAACAAATGGAAATTTATTTTTTGTGAATAATATTCCATTTTCTTCAGTTAAATTCTCTTTAATTTCTTGTATCCATTTCGGATGTGTAAAATCGCCTGTTCCCAACAAAGTAATCCCTTTTATTTTTGCATATTTTTCCAGATTTTCTAGTGTTAAATTCAAAGAAGTTGCCTGACTATATTTGCTATGAACATGCATATCGGCATAGATTTTCATTTTTGAGTTAATTGTTATTTAAATTGCAAATTAGTTCGCATCTCAATGCAAAATCTTCATTAATTCAAAATAAAACATCAATTACTTTTAAAGATTTGTATGAGTTTATTAGTTGTCACTCTAAATTCAACCTATACTTCTTTCTTTTTAGATCTCCACTAATTTTTACACTTCTATTTTTATTTCCAATTTTGGAATATATCCCTTTTAAGGAACTTATACCTCCTTCTAAATAATTACCTCTCCCAAGATTTCTTCTTTTACAAACTTCTACATCCATCTTGGAACCCAGACTAAATATAGTCTCTGAAGGTGCTGTTTTTTTAGATTTATAACTAATCCCTAATCGCTTATTTTCAAAAAAAGGTTTAGTTACGGGTATTCTATTTGCATTAGATATCTTCTTGAGTCCCTGGGGAGATTTACCTTTCAGTCCATATCTAATTATAGAAGTTTTTCTGGCTTTTTGAGCTGGGGTCTGGAATGGCCATATTTTCATTTTTTCCTCCTTTTATCCTTTTAGAGTTGGATTAAACTATTTCAAAGGAATAAGAAGGTCATTTAAAAATGTTATTAAAGTTAGTTCTATTATCCCATTGGCAACAACATTATCTGTTTTGTTGAACTTTGTTTATATTTGTAATGCATTGTTACTTTCAATGGGGCAACATGTGTTTCTTCACTTAAAACATCTTTTTCACAGAGAATAGCTCCTACAGCTCCCCGACCATCTGTTGTTTTTATTGAACTGTAAGGAACATTTTTCGATTTTAATTCACAGACAAAACCAGGATCTGTCTCTATTGTTAACCATAAATTATTCTGATTTAATTTTTCATCAATATCTCCGGCTTGTATCTTATCACAACTTGAATCAGGGCTATAAACTTCTCCTGTTGCTTTATTACTTATCAAAAAGATTATCTGCAATTTATTTCCTATTAATTGTTCTTTCAAACTTGTTATTTGTATTGGAGCAGCTGTTGACTGATTGGATTCTATCTTCTCTCCAGCCAAATCACATATTTCATTAGATTTTTTTCCAACACAGACATCTGTCTGCATTATTGTCTGATAATCATAACATCCTGTCAAAACTAAAGATAAAGGGAAAGGAGATTGCAGTGGCAAGCTAGATATTGCTGTCTTTGCAAAGGTTATTCTTTCAGTCCCTCCCAACGAAATATCTGTCTTTTTTTCCAAGATATTTTTGTTAGTTTCTTTTTTTGAAACTGAAGTTAACGAATTTCCAATTCCACTTAAATAAAACTCTGCTTTTCCAGGCATAACATCATAACCTCCGAAATTTTTTACCTCAATATAAATTGGGAAAGCACTTTGAACTTCTACTTGTTCAGGTGGTGCATCGGGAATAAACGAAAAACTTAAAGCTAATGTGTCGAATGTTGCTGTTTTTTTTGTAGTTTGACATCCAGGAACTGAAGCTCCAATTACTAATATAGATGCTATTGCTAAAATAACAAATAAATAACTTAAATTTATTTTTTTGGTCATTTTATTTTTTGATTATTGTTGAGATAGTATACTGAAACCATACTCTTTTTCTATTCTTACTCCGTATCTTAGATCAATCATTAGAGGGTAATCCACTACCTCTTCTTTTCCTAGGGAAACAACGCTCTCGCATTTTATAAGCTTTTCGTTGTCAAAATCCAATAATGCCGTCTGGAATTCATTTGTTTGTTTGTATATATCATAATCCTCAGTAGAACCATAACCTTGAGTTCTGCATGTTACTGATTTCGAAGGAATATTCGCTGAAAAGAATATTTTCTTTTCATCAGCAAAATCCGGACTGAATATTTTATAGTTTGCTATTTTTTTAATTGTAATATCCAATCTTATTCTTTTGTTTGAGTAATAATTATCAACCTTTTTTGAGATGGATAATTGTAAAGGAGCTGGATTTTGTGTGACAATCGGCTGTTGTTGTAATTCATCCCCAATCGAAGAAACTTTTATTGGAGCAGTTATCTGGGAGTTTACGGTATAATCAAGCTTGACAATTATTTTTCCTGGAAAAGAACTTTGTCCGTATCTTAAATCCCTGTAGGAAAATGATTCCTCGGAGGAAGGAAAGGCGATAGACGTCTTTCCAGGAGTAATTTCTTTTTGCTCTTTTCCAAATATTCCCTTTTTCTCTGATATTGTTTCTGTTGCTTCAGATATAAAAAATCTTTTGCAGGTTTCAACAGCACCTGAAAAACTATCGTCGATATTATCACTAACGCAAACAGTTCCGTAATTTAGTTCCAAGTCATAATTTTCTAGATTTACAACAATATTAAATGGCTGTCCTGTATAAATTGTTGTCGGCATATAACTTCTGTCTATATCAAAATCAAGACCTGTTTTTTCTGCTGTATTTGATGTTGTTCCGAAAAGATTAAAATTTCCTCCTTGAATATCTGACTGGAGCGTTGAAAAATCACATCCGGAATATCCGCTGATGAACACAGTTAAAACTAGTAAAAATAAAATTGTTATTATTTTTTCTGTTCCAAGAAAATTTCTCTGAAATTTTCTGGACCAAAAATTCTGAACTTGTGAAGAATTTTTTGATTTCATTTTATTTTTTTATTATATCTACAAAGGTATCATAAGATGATTCTACTTCGTAAGTTGCCTGTGCACCAATAAAAGTTTTGGTTGGTTCATCAGGAGCATCATTAACGATTAATTTGCATTCAAATTCAAATTTATCCATATCTGAATCTTCATAATAATTATACTCCTGCAAAATTTCCCTTGATAAATCTTCAATAATCACTTCATTTAATAAAGGATAGAAATTTTTGCATTCTATAGATAATAATTCACTGTCTGTATAAACTTTCATAATGTCTAATTTAGAGATTATGATATCTTCATCATTTTGTCCAAAGTTAATCAACAAGTCGTGCTCTCCCGGAATTAACGGCTGAGTTTCTGGAATAACTAAAGCCAAGTCATATGGAGCATAATTCTGCATAACTGATGTTGCCTGTCCCCAACCTTCTCTTTCTTCATTTGCAATCAGAAATTCCAGATTTGTATTGGAAATTGCTTTTCTTTTCAATACAACTTTTAATTCAGACCTTGTTCTTCCTTCGGAAATATCTTTTTCTATACAATAGAATGAAACTATTTTGGATTCTTCTTGTTTGTAAAATATATAACCAGTACCATGAGAACCGCTTCCTAATTTAGTTTTTATTTCCTTATCATCAAGATAGCATACTGGTTCTATTGTAAGTTCATCTAAAATATTATTTTTAACTTCCAATTGAACAAGAACTTCTAATTGCTCCGAAACCGGATATAAATTTCTTGATGGAAATTTGACTGAAACCTCAATAATTTCCTTGGAAGATTCAACTTTTGGTTTTTTCCACATTGTATTCCAAGTACAACAATCTTCATTGTTAATACAGCAAACAATTCCTTCTTTCCACCATCTCATAAACGGCAAATCCGGAATTGTTCTGAAAGCATTTTTTAAAGCTCCGCTCTTTGCTGTTGAATAAACACCCAATAATAATAAAATAAATATCGCGATAACAATGAGAATTTTCAAAAATTTTCCAAATTTAGGTATTGCAAATAAAGCTCCAAGAACTATACCGCCAGTTACAAAAATAATCATAAAAATTAAGATATATCCGAAATTTGCTGTAAAAGAACCGCCCAGCAAGAAATTAATAATCCAGTAAACAGCTCCAATTATGGCACCGACTGCAGCTCCGGTAATAATGTATCGTTTGAATTTACCTGTCTGTTTTACTTCTACTCTTGGAGACATTTCACCCTCTTTTTTATAAGTATTAAAGGTTTGAGATATTTTTAATGTTTTCTATATGTTTTATAACAAAATTTCCATAAAATCTTCTGCGATTTTTGTGTTTTTGAATATTTTTTTTGCTTCCTCGGAAATAAAATTAATGTGTTTTTGGTATCTTTGCCCGATATGAGTTAATATTAATGATGTTGATCTGGAATTTTTTGCTATTTCTGCTGCTTGCTTTGCAGTCAGATGAAAACATTCTTTTGCTTTCTCTTTCGATTCATCGCAAAAAGAACATTCTGTAATAAGTAAATCAGAATTCTCTGCAAATTTGGATATATTTAACATATAACCCGTATCTAATATTATAGTTATTTTTCTTCCTTTTTCCAGGAATGTTGCATCTTTTGCTCTTATAATTTTTCCATTTATTTTAATATCCTTCCCTTCAACAAGTTTTCCCAATTCTTGAGACTCTTTAATTTTATTCTTATTTAAAAATTCCTTGGAAATTCTTAATTTATCTTTTTCAATTACAGAATATCCTAAAGAAAAAGTTGAATGCACAAGTTTTTTGCATTTGAAGATTAAATCCTTTGTTTCTAAAAAATTCCCTTCTTTTTCTATTTCTATAACTTTCATATTTATTTTATCTACGAAAATAAACATGTTTAAAAGATTTTTCATGAATTTTTTCGTTCCTCTTGGTCCGTATATCTCTAAAGTTTTAGAATATTTTCCCAAGGCTAGAGATTGTAATAAACCTCCCAAACCAAGGACATGGTCTCCATGCCAATGTGTCAAAAAAATTCTTGTCAATTTGAATGCATTTAAACCTGCTATCTTAAACTGCCTTTGAATATTCTCCCCGCAATCAATAAGGATGTTTTCGTCTTTATAAGTAAACAAAATACCTGTATGATTTCTTTCAGGGGTTGGTGCTACAGAACCGGTCCCCAAAAACACTATTCTAATTCTTTCTGGCATGTTAAATGATGAAAATTGCCACTCTAATGTGAGAGTATGCAATTTCTTTTAATTTTATTATTGTAATTTTCAGCATCCTAAAAACAGGAAACCACAATATTTAAATTGTTTTCTGTTTTTAATATGAAAAGAATTTGATTTTAAATAGTTTTTTAATATGACAAAGTTTAAATATAAATTAGAATTTTTACTATTATGGTTAAGGAAAAGGAACAATTTTTTATTGAATGGATTGGAGAAGAATTTTATTCGAAGGATGACAGAGCGATAAGTTTAGCAAATAACAAAAATTATGGTGAATTTAAGGAAGGGAGAGTGATTTATTCACAAGTAGAAGTTTTGTTCTTAGTGGAAAAAAATACTGCTCTGCTTAGAAAATCTAAAAAAATTATAAAATTTAGAGAATTAATTGATAAATTAAGTAAAAAAGACAAAAAGGTAAATATAAACTTATTGGTTTTCAAGGATTTAAGAGGAAGAGGTTATATTTTAAAAACAGCATTGAAATTCGGAGCAGATTTTAGAGTTTATGAAAGGAATCAAAAACCCGGGGAAGAGCATGCAAAATGGATTTTATATTGTATAAAAGAATCAGATGTTTTAAGATGGCAGGATTTTGCAGCCAAAAATAGAGTTGCGCATTCTACAAAAAAGAAATTATTGGTTGCAATTGTCGATGAAGAGAATGATATAACTTATTATGAAGTTAAATGGTTGAGGCCTTAAAATGCAGGATAAAAAAGAAAAAATAGTATCTATTTTAAAAGTGAGAGGACCAAGTTTGCCTATTAAATTATCTAAAGATGTTGGTTTATCGATGTTGTTTACATCGGCATTACTTTCTGAAATGATGGGAGATAAGATGATAAAATGTTCCTATATGAAAATCGGAAGTTCTCCATTATATTATCTGGAAGGTCAGGAAGAAATGCTTAATAATTTTTACAGGGATTTGGCAAGGAAGGAACAGGAAGCTTTCATGCTTTTGCAAAAAAATAAAATTTTGATTGATACTGAATTGGAACCGGCAATAAGAGTTGCTCTAAGAGATATGAAGGATTTTGCAACATTATTGAGAATAAATTACGGAGGCAAGGAGGTATTTTTCTGGAAATTTCATACTGTAAATACGCAGGATGCTTCTGGTTTGATAAAAGAATTAATGCAAAGAAGAGGAATTGTCGAGAAAAAAATTGAGGAAATAAAAAAAATTGAAGAGAAGAAGGTTGAGAGTATAAAGATGGAGGAAACTCCATTAAAAATCAAGAAGCCAAAACAGAGAAAACAAAAACCTTTGGCTGTTGTCCAGTATGAATTAGATATATGGGGAGAAAAAAAGCCGGAAAAAGAAGAGAAAAAACCTAAAAAAGAAGAGATTGGAGAAATTAAAGCAGCAAAAGAAAAACCTAAAAAGACTAAAAAAATCCTTGAATTAGATGAAAAAATTAAAAAATATTTTGAAGCAAACAGCATAATTATCTTGGAAGAAATAGATAGAAAAAAAGAAAATTTTTACATTGTTAAAATATCTTCTGAACTTGGCGAATTGAAATTCTTGGCAGTTCCGCATAATAAAAAAAGTTTGAGTAAAGAAGATATTTTAGGCATATACAATGAAGGTCTGAATATTAAAATGCCTGTTTTGCTTATTACGAAAGCAAAAATAAGCCCGAAATTAAGAGGATATATCAAAGGAGAGTTGAAAGGATATATTGTTATAAAAGAAGCGGAATTTTAAATAGATTTTTTTAAGATAATTAAAGAAACCTTTAAAAACCCCTTATCATAATTTATAATATTAACATGGGACGTATAAAGACTACTTTAGTCAAGAGAAATGCTGAAAAAGTATTAGAAGCATACAGAGAGAATTTATCCGGAGATTTCGAAAAAAACAAGGGAATTGTGAAAAGAGTTATTTCCACTGATAAAAAAAAGAGAAATCAGATAGCTGGATATATAGCAAAAAAAATCAGAAAACATTCTAAAGCTGGAAAAGCTAATCAATAACTTAAATAACGGAGGTAAAAATGGCAGAAAAAGGTAATAAAAGAGACGAAAATACAATCTTTATTGCAAACAAACCTTTTATGAACTATGTAACTGGAGTTGTCATGCAATTTACAACTAAAGGCGCAAAAGAGATAGTGATAAAAGCAAGAGGAAAATTCATAAGCAGAGCAATTGACGTAGAAGAAGTTGTAAGAAAGAAGTTTTTGAAAGACCAGAACATTGAGTTGAAAGAGATAAAAGTAGATTCAGAGGAATTTACAAACAAGGAAGGAAGAAAAGTTAACGTTTCAATAATAGAGATAACATTGAGTAAAAAGTAAGGGATTTTACTTTCCAAGAAAATCTGAAAGATTTTCTGGACCAGAAAAGCCTTGCTTTTTTTGTTTTATTTTTATTTCTTTTAATTATTTTAATGCCGGTTCTGGGAGTCGAACCCAGGACATCTGCCTTATGAGAGCAGCACTCTACCAACTGAGTTAAACCGGCTCATAAATAAATTAGAAAAAGAATACTTATAAAGCTTTTTTTATTGATTCTGCAATTTCTTTCATTTCCTGTTCAGATGGCTTTTCTGTTAATTTATAATTAAAACCCTGTTTTGTTAATGGATAAAGTTTGATGTGAATATGTTTAACTTCAAGACCTTCAATTACAAGCCCTGTTTTTACTGGTTTTAATGATTTGTCAATTGCTTTTGCAATTTTTTTTGCTGTTAAAAGTAAAGAACAATAAATTTTGTCATCAATATTAAACATGTACGGAGAAATATGTTGTTTTGGAATTAATAATACTTGTCCTTTCATCTGAGGAAAAGCATCAAGAAAGGCAAGTGTTTCCTTGTCTTCATAAATTTTATAACAGGGAATTTTTCCTGAAACAATTTTGCAGAAGATGCAATCATTGTTGTTTGCCATAAAAATAAAAGACAGCTATTTTTTATAAATGTTATTGATACAAATAAAAATATTAATAAAGTATTAAAATATTAGATATTATCATGTTGTCTAAAATTGAATCAAATATTAACAGATTAATCGTGGAACTAAAAACTTTTAATAACATTGAAGGAGTAGAAAGATTAGAAAAAAAGGGAAAAGATAATGGTACGCTAGGAGAAATAGAAGCTATACTCGCATTTGCGAAGATTAAGAAAGAAGAAGATAAATTAATAATCACTCCTAAAAAACAAGAAAATGAAAAGGGGGATTTTTATATAGAACATAACGGAAAAGAATATTATTTTGAAATATTTACTATTTTGAGCGATGGAAAATTACTTATAAAAAAATTAGAAGAACAGGGTGTTGCAGGATTTTCTGAAAATCAACTCCCATATACAATTATTGAAAAATATATTAAACAATTTAAAAACAAAAAATCTTTAGTTATTAATTATAATAATCATTTTAATATTACTCTTGGTTTCCATCTTGGTTTTAGGAACATTCAAAAGGAACCCCAACGAACAATTCTTTCTAAATTATTTTCTACTACCTGTCTTCCCAGCGGGTATCATGGTCTCTTTCATAAAAAAAATTTTTGTATTAGAAAAGATGAAAAAGATATAATCAAATTGCATATTAATTTTTTAAGTAATATGAATTTTGTCTTTGCAGTGTATAATAAGGAGGTTATTCAAGGAATAAAAAATCCTTATACAAAGGATTTGTTACCTTTAACATATTCTTTTAGCATCTTACATCCTAATAAATACAAAGAAAATGAAACGTCAATCACTGTTAATCAAAATTTATTTGATGCATATACAAAACTATTAAAACAATAATCTATTTAATTCTTTGAGAATTTGTTTCTTCTGCTAATGATTGTTTTAGAGCCTTCTTTCCTTTTTGAGTCAATTCAAAGTATTTATACATATGGGCGTCTGGGGTCTTGCATTTGACAAAACCAGCTTCAATCAATTCTGCTAGAGCATTGCTTACATTTGATATGCTAATTTTACATTCAGAAGCCAGTTGCTTAGGTGTTTTTGGTTTATCCAAGGAAAGCATTATAGATTTTCTTCTTTTACCTCGCAGTATAAAGCTTATTGCCTTGTAATCCGTGCTCATGAAACTAATGGGTTTTCATGCTTTTATTAGATAGTTATTAATGACTTACTAAATAGTTACTAAAACAATAAAAAGATTTAAATACTCAAGAGGATTTAAAATAATATGGCTAAGAATGGAATTGTGAATATTGGTAGAATAACAATGAATAAAAAAATAATTTTGTTTGTTTGCATTTTCTTAGCTTTTAGTTTAATATTTACTGTTTTAGCTTTAGCTGACAGTAGCGAATCGCAAACCAGTGGTAGCGGTGGTGGAACAACTACAGAAGGAATATCTAGTAGTTCTAGTAGTCAACCTTGTGATGAGGGTTGTGTTAGAATAGGAGAAGATGGAGGATGTGATTGTAGTGCAAATTCTAATTATGAAGATGACTCTATGGAAGCAATCGAAGCAGAGATAGCGCATGTAACATGTCCAGAGCAAGAATGTGAAGATGAATACCACACTTGTGAAGATGGAACAAAATTCAAATCTGCTGAATGTATGTGGGACAGTGAAGCTTGTTCTTGTCGGTGTAAAACGACTGATTTTTCTTGTCCAAAAACATGTGATGGATGTTTGTTAAATGAAAACTGTGTTACTTTTGGTTTTAGAGACAACGGAAAATATTGCGATTTGAGCAAAGATTTTGTTGCATAGAAAGGAAATTCTGAAAAATGTAATAATAATTTTGAGTGTAAGAGCAATTTATGTATAGATAGTAAATGTGTTGAAGAAGGATTTTTCAGCAAACTAATTGCTTGGTTTAAAAGATTATTTAGAATAAGATAAATTATCCTCTTATTGCTTTTTCATATGATTGCCTAATCTCAATTTGAGTTTCTGTAGCCTTCTTGAATACTCTCTTTTTCATCATCAAAATCTCCTTCTATATTCTCTAAATCCTTCATAACTTGTTCAATAGAATCTTTTAATGTGCTAAATTTATTTATGTTATTAAAAAATTCTTTATTTTTTGTATTATCAAATATTCTTTTCATTTTTTTATTTATAGAATACCTAAAAGCATCTCCTCTTGGGTCTATTTCATTCAATTGTTTAATAAAATTTTCAGTTTTAGATGATATTCTTAAATGAATTTGTATTCCTTTTATTTTTTGAAGTGGTTCATAAATATTATGAGATTTTACATTAATTTTTTGTTTTTTAAAAAGTAATAATCCTTTCAATTTTAGTTCAATATAATGCCTAAAAAGAAAAAGTATTGGAATTATTACATAGTCATGGCAATTCTCTTCGATTTCTTCAAAATTATTAAGTAAATGTTCTATTATTCCTTTATAAACATCACCATATGCCAAAAAAATATCTGCATCATTAGATTCTTTTGGAAAATTGCCAACATCAAAAAGGTATTCATTAGTCATTTTTTTAATTTTTATAATCTTATTATTTTGTTATATTAATGAGGCTGAAGTATTTAAATTTAATTTATCTTTTCTAAGTTTTATTAATTAATATAGATTAATATAATTTAATGTACCTCATTTCAACAAACTTTATAAACATTATTTTGCTGAACTAAACATGGAAAAAGATATTGGAAAAATACAGAAAAACGAGAACACAGAAATTGTTGTAAGAATTGACGACTTCAATGACAAAATAGGAGTTACAATAAGAGAATTTACAACTTCTGACAGATACACTGGATTTACAAAATCAGGAACAAGAATTCCTGCAGAGAAATTTCTTGAATTCAGAGAACTGATAAACAAGATTGATTTGAATGACTTGAAATAATTCTTTTTATTTTTTTATTTTTAGTAGAATAATTTTAAATAATTTTTTGAACAAAATGGACCTGCCGGGAATCGAACCCGAATCTCAAGACTGCCAGCCTCGTATTCTACCGTTGAACTACAGGCCCATACTAAATTTAGAGAATTAAAGTTTAAAAGGTTAATTATCCAAAAATCTTTTTCCACAAAACTGTTTGCAGTTCTTTTATCTTGACACGTTCTTGTTTCATGTTGTCTCTTTCACGAACAGTAACAGAATTGTCTTTTAATGTATCATGGTCGATTGTTATACAAAAAGGAGTTCCAATTTCATCCTGTCTTCTGTATCTTTTTCCTATGCTTCCTGCTTCATCATAAAAACAGTCGAAACAATCTTTTATTGAATTATAAACTTCTTGTGCTTTTTCTGGTAACTTATCTTTGTTTAGTAAAGGGAAAATAGCAACCTGTATAGGAGCTATTTTCGGATTAAATTTGAAGATTGTTCTTTCATTTTTCTTGTCATCCTCATAACCTAAGTCCATTAGAGAATATAAAGTTCTGTCAATGCCTAAAGATAATTCAAAAACATTCGGAAGAACTTTAGAGTTTGTTGATTCATCCAAAATTTCCATCTTTTCCCTTGAATTTTTCTGGTGCCCACTCAAGTCATAATCACCGCGATGATTGCAAGCTACAAGTTCAACCCAATCTATTGAAGTTAAAACTTCGAAGTCAAAAGCTTCTTTTGCATAAAATGCTTTTTCATCATCATTTAATTTTCTGAATCTTATTTTTTCCTTTGGAAACCCGATATGTAAATAAAAATTTTGAAGCAAAAATAAATAATAAGCAATTAATTTGCTCGAAATTAATTTTTTCCTTATAGCATTTTTAATTGCAATCTCATGAGTTTTATTTTCAAAAAAGAATATTAATGTTTCATTTTCAATTTTTTCTATTGAAACATCATTTTCTTTTTTTGGGTTGAAAAACACCTCGACTTCAGCCTGGGTAAATTCCCTCATTCTTAAAATTCCCTGACGTGGCGATATCTCATTCCTGAAAGATTTACCGACTTGAGCAATTCCTATTGGCAATTTCATTCTCATAATTTTTGATAATCTTGGAAAATTGAGGAAAATACTCTGGCATGTCTCGGGTCTCAGATAAGAATCTTTTTCCTCGGCTCCAACTCCAGTTTTAAACATTAGATTCCATCTCAAAGTTTTGCTTAGTCTTGATTTGCACTTTGGACACATTATTTTATTTTTTTCTATAATCTTGTCATATTCTTCATTGGCTAAATTTTCAGCCATTGGATGTTTTGTTGCATCTTCGATAATCTTATCAGCCCTGAATTTATTTTTGCATTTTTCACAGTAAACTAACGGATCAGTAAAATTTTTTAGATGTCCTGAAGCTATGAATACTGACGGCGGTAATATCTGGGAGCCGTCAATCTCAAGCATATTGTCTTTCTTCAAAATTAATTTTCTCCACTGACTGATTATTTTATTTTTTAATTCTACACCATAGGGACCATATTCCAAAAATCCTGAATTATTATCCGGATAGATTTCAGCTGTCTGAAAAAAGAATCCCCTTCTGGAAGCTATATTTGTAATTTCATCAAGCAGGCTTTTATTTTCCATATACTAAAAAAGAATAGTTATTATTTAAAGATTTTTATTGAGGATTTTAAAATTTTGAATTTACAACACCGCTTATACCTAAAGTTAATATCAAAACTATGAGTCCAGCTATTAAAACTCCGAATGCTATTGCCAAAAATGAACGATTTCTTTTCAAATTCAGAGCCCAGGCAATTAAACTGCCGGTCCAAGCTCCAGTTCCAGGCAAAGGCAAAGCTACAAACAAAGTTAAAGTTAAAAGTCCGAATGTTTCTAAGCTATACTCAACTTTTTTACTCCTGTTTCTTATTTTATTTAGAACAAAATTTATTGATTTGTCATACCATCTGAATTTTAAAAAATGTTTATGTAGATAATCTAAAAATAAGAATATTGGGATTACAACCAGTATGTTAAAAATAACTGTGATAAAAAATGCGAGAATCCAATGAAGGTGAAATGTCTCTATAGCTAAAGGCAATGCAAGCCTTAATTCAAAGATGGGAAGCATACTCAACAAAGCAGTCACTACTATTGCTGTTAATGTGTCCATTTTATTTTTAGTAAACTCAGGTTTAATAAATTAATGAAAGTTTAGCCGAATAAAGCAGCTAAACCTTCTGCTGCAGGTTCATTTTTCTCTTCGTGTTTTTCTTCTTTTTTCTCTGCTTTTGCTTCTGTTGAATGTCCGTTTGAAAAAGACATTGTTTTAGCTTCTGCTAAAGCTTTTTCTATGTCGACTCCGTTCAAACTTGCAACCAGGCTTTTAATTTTCCCTTCGTCAATTTTCACATCAACAGCTTGCATTACCTTTTTCAGGTTTGCTTCATTTATTTCCTTCCCTGTTTTGTGTAACAGCAAAGCTGCATATACATATTCCATTTATTCCTCCTTGGATTTTTCATTATTTTCTTTATTAGCATAATTTTGATTAATATATTCTGCCTGAGATTCAGCCTGACCTAATAAAAAACTGACTGTGCCTTTACATATATATCCAATCTGGACTGCAAAAGGCAAAATTGATGCTTCTATATGTTTTAATTCCTCGAGTGTTTTGGTTTTGTCTATAATCAAATTCAAGTATATTTTTTTCTCTTTTGCGTCATAAGCTGCTTGAATGTCAAGTCCTATTTCAAAAGGTTTTATTTCAAGTTTTGATAATAAATTTGCAACATCTTCACTTACTTTTTCACCTTCCTTTACAAGAACCTTTGCCTCTTTGATTGCAATTTTTCCTTCGACAATTCCTGTTTTTGCTCCGACCTTAGCAAATTCACTTATCATCGGTCCTGGTGGAAAATCAGTAGGGCCTTCGTCAAGTTTAATTTCTTTCTTTGATATCTGACCTGCTTTTGCTTTTGCCGGAAGTTTGCTATCAGCCAATATTGAAGCTAATGTAAATGGATCCTCATTTGAGAATATTATTGCTGAACTCTCACTGATATGCTTCCCTAATTCTTTAATCTCAGAAATTCCGGAGGTTTCAAATGCTTTTGTTGTAACTCTTTTCTTTGCTACGAATATTTTTGCCTTGCCTTTCAGTTTTTTTCTTAAGAGCTGCAATTGATTGGAAGGCAGATTATTTATGAAAGAGATTATGATGGAATTGCTTTTTTTTATTTCGTCGACTATCGCTTTCATGTCTTTCTTCTTTCTGTCTGAAACAGATGCATTATATTTGACTTTTTTTCTGTCTTCTCCCATTTTAAATTATTTTGACCTTTACAGGTTTGCTCATCGTGTATTTTAGTAAAACTGATTTTATATTTTCCTTTTTCTTAGGAAGAACATTTAACAAAGCATGATATACTAATTCAAATGTATCAGCAATTTCCTCTGGTTTAGAATCTTCAGTTCCTATTGAAGTTTTGAAGCTTTTTTCCTTAAGTTTGATTACAACTATTCTCTTTAATTTTTTTGCAATTTCCTCAAGATTTTTATCATCCTCATCCATAACAACAGTTCCTATTGAAGGATTTGGCATTTTTCCTTTTGGACCTAATATTTTACCGAATTGGGTTGCAATCTTCGGCATCAGCTTTGCTGAACCGACAAAATAACTATAATCTTTTTCAAGATTCTTGATTTGTTTTTTGTCTAATCTAGAAAATTCCGGTTCTGACAAAACCATATCGAAAACTTTTGTTTTTCTTGTAAGGAAACCGCAGATTTTGATAGGTTTTCCTATTTCATGATGCAGAACAGCGCTGGTGTTTACCGGCTGTTTCTTGATGTCAATATCTTTTAGATTTATGATTAAGTCTAATGACTGCTTGAATTTTCTTTTCTCTTGTTTTTTCAGTTCTTCTATTGCGTTAAGAATCTCTTGATTCATTTTCACCTCCTACTTCATCTCTTTCGAGAGAGTAGTTTATAGGATTTATATTAGAGAAAAAAGGAGTTTTTAAAGGTTTTGTTAACTTATTTTATCCAATTCATTAAGATATTTCTTTATTCGCTCAAGTATTGATGGAAGATAAACTTTTTCTATTTTTTCCTCGAATAACGAGGAAATCGATTGGAATTCAATTATATTATAGAAATTATTTTTCTTTTCTACGAAAAACAAATCCCTTAATCTTTTAACCTGTCTTCTTATGTTCGAGTCTGCCAATCCTTTCAAATCCAAATTATGTTTTTTTCTTAAATCCCCGACTTTTTTCTGGATTTCCTCTGAACTTAGCTTTTTCTTTTCTTTTTTCGCTTCTATAAGGACGAGAAAAACATCAACAATTATATCTCTCGAATCTCCTGGCTGCAATAAACCCAAAGACAGACAGATTTTTTTTACAAGCTCTCTTTTATTAAGCTGGTATGGCTCCTCGTACTTACGTAAGGTAATTTCACTTATTGCTATGTCATGCGTCATTTTTTAGATTATTTCAATCTGAAGTGTTTACTGAAAGAATTTACCACAGGAATTTCCCATTTCTCATTCTGGACTGCTTTTATTATAGCTATAATCACTATTATTAATATTATCACCCATAATAACGAGATTAAACTTGCTAAAATCCATCCTATAAACGGAATTGCCGCCAAAATTCGCTGAACTACTGCAATTGCTACTTCTATTATAAAGAGGGTCAATCCCTGACTTAGATGAAATCTTATAAAATCATTTCTGTCCTTAACTTTTATTACCAAAAGAGGGATTAGAACCAAAATTCCTATGTATGATAAAATTGCTGTCATCAATTCGTTGTCAGACAGTTTTTTAGTTTTATCTTTTTCTTTATTATTTTTTGCCATTTCCTCTTTTTTATATTTTTATATATATAATTGAGAGTATTAATCTTTATAAATATTGGCGTACTTTTTAAAATATGGAATTAGTTGCTTTACTTTCAACAGGAACAGGAACATGGGGGCAGGTTTCCGGAGTTATAAATAGTGAAGAGTGGAATAAAATAATTCTGGTTGGAAATGAATTTGCAAAAACAAAATTTTCATCCCAGAAAAAATTTGAATTTGTAAAAGTAGATTTTAACAAACCAGTTAAAGAGCTAATTGATGAAATTGTTGAAAAATTAAGAGGAAAACTTGCTGGAATGGAGGTTGCATTGAGCATAGCTTCAGGCACTGGAAAAGAACATATGACTCTGATTTCTTCACTGATAAAAGTTCCCGTCGGAATAAAATTTGTAGCATTGACAAAAGACGGTTTAGTTTTATTTTAAATTAAAAATTAGAAATGATGAAAATTATTTTTCTATTAATAAAAATACAATTTTTAGAATCGAGGAAATTTGTAAAATTTCCGAAATCGGAGATTACTCAGTAATTTCCTCATTCCAAAAAAGTTTATCTTTTTATATAAAAGAAAAAAGAAAAAATTAAATGTTATGAAAAATTATCTCTTCTTCTTTTTCTTGCTAGCTTTTTTCTTTTTTGCCATTTTTTGTACCTCTCTTATTTTTATTTAAAAAATTTTATAATAATTTAAGACGTTTTTCATTTAAATACTTTTTCTTTTTTTCGTAAGAAAAATATTTTTGAAAAAAAGTGAATTTATTTCCCGTCGAGAAAATAAAAATTAAAAAAAGTTTATTTAAACAAACTTAAAATCCATAAAATTAAAATTAAAATTATTAATAATGTTATTATAAAGTTAGTTATCCTGAAAATCTTTTTTGCTTTTTCTTCAGATTTTGTTATAGCTTTGAATGTTGTAAAGAAGATTCTTCCACCGTCGAAGAAATTGTATGGAAGCATATTTATCAAACCAACTCCGAAATTAACAACGATTAACCACCATAACAAAGAATAAAAGAAATTGATAATCTGTTCATTTCCTTTTGTTTCATAATAAACAGAACCATATTTTTGAGTTGGTGTGAAAAAGGTAATTATTTTTTGGACAAAATTTAATTTTGGTTCAGCAAAGCTTACACCAAGGATAGCTTCAGATTCATTTAAAGGATTTGATGTTAGAGTAACAATATATTCTTTTTCTTTTGTTTTTATTTTTACTTCGTAGCCAGGTTTGTAATTAGATATTATTAATTTTAATTTGTTTATATTTGTAACTTTCTCTCCATCAATCTCCAAAATTGGAGAGGTTATTTTATTTTCAAACGCTGGTGTTGATAAATAAGCAAAAACATAATTTTTATCTTCTTTTATGAAATTATCCAGTGTTTTTTGGTTGGTATAATATTTATGATTATTGCTTATTATTGTTAAATTTTCATTTTCAGTTAAATTCATTTCTTCAATATCTGACAATGTCAAGCCATTAACCGTAACATTATTAATTTCAGTAATGCTGTCAAAAGAAACATTGCTGAGATAGTAGCTATTAAAATTGATTCCTGCAGGAACATAAGCTAAAGAAAAGAATAATGTTAATATCCCTAAAAATATCAATGCTAAGATTATATTTGAAAATGGACCTGCAGAATAGATAGCTAACTGCTGTTTCGCAGGTTTTCTCTGTATTAATCTTTCATCTGTCTCAACGAAAGCCAGTAAAAATGGACCAAGAAAACCAAAACCAGTAGATTTTATTCTTAAATTTGCAAATTTTGCAAATATACCATGGCTGAATTCATGAACTGCTGCTGTTATAGCCAATATTATTATCCAGTGAACAAAGAAAAATGCCGGAAGATTTACATTAAATATCTGCGGTAGATATGGAATCAAAGGCATTATAGGCGGTATTGGAACTTTAAAAATTGCCACAATTTTTATGAGTTCTATCAGAACAAGAATTATTAATACAGCTCCAAGATAAGAAGTTAAAATCGCAATATAACTTACAATATTAAGAATAAAAGGAATTTTTTTGCTGAACCAGGCAATAAAGTTGATTCCAACCTGTGTTTTATACAAAAAGAATACTTTGTTCTCCTTCACAAGCTTTTTTTTATTTTTAACCAAGAAAATTATTGTGATTAATGTAAACAAAACAAATAATGCGATATCGTAATAAATAAAATTTACCATCCTCTTTTTTTACCTTGCAGTTTACTTCTTTCTTTTTGGTCTAAACGCTTTTTTTCCGCAATTTCTGCATTTAATCTTCCCTTCAACAATTTTTCTTGACTGAGCTCTCATTTTAGTTCCGCATTTTTTGCAGACAAATATATTCTTAAACAATCTTGCTTGTGCTGATGCTATTTTTACCATTTTTATTCCTTATACTGACCTCTTGATTATATTTACACCTTCCACATTCCAGTATTCAACCTGAGAACCTTCGGATAAACTACTTTTCAATTCCTCGGGAACTTCGACCTCAATTGTCTCATAATTTTCTATGTCCATCAAATTTGCTGCGTTATTGTTGAAATTCAAAACTTGGCCCCTTCTTTTCTCTATTGCCGGAACTCCTAATTTGTCATGACCTGTCTTAACAACAATTCTTTTTTTATCGTCGATTAAGCCCACTGCTTCAATTCTTGCTTTCGCATGTCCGTGCTTTCCTGTTTTAGATATATCAATTTTTTTAATGATACATGGGGCTTCGTCTATTATCGCATAACTCCCTGTTTTCAATTCAGTTACTTCTACCCATTTATAGACCATAACAAAATTAGATGAATATGGTTTATAAAAGTTTTTGTTTAGAAATGTTTATTTTTTCTTAACCAGAGATTTAGCAATTTTATCGGCAGATTCCAAAGCTTCAACTTCTTTGTTAAGTTTGTTTAAAATCTTAGAAGAATCAATTTTTGCTTTCTTTCCCTTAAATTGTGGAAGTTCGTTCAATTTGGATTCAATCTCATTTAATTTGAAATGAAAATCATGAAGTTGTTTGGAAAGCAAAGATAATGCAATCCACATCTGAGCTTTTGCCGGATTTTCAGATTTTTCAAAAGCATGTTTATGTTTGTTGGAATGTTCTATTAATTTTTCTAGATGATTTGCTAAATCTTTATCTATATGCTTTCTCCACTCAGCCATATTTTCCTTACTTTTTTTTGATATTTAAGGATTTATCTAATATAATATATATTTCAGATTTATTAAAGAAATACTTAAAAAGCTAGATACTTTAGAAAAAACATGGCTGAGACAGTAAAGAAAAATGATTTTATAGAAATCAATTTTACTGGGAAGATTAAAGACGGAAAGATTTTTGATACAACAGTGAAAGAGATGGCTGAAAAGGAAAAATTAGAAAGCCAGCATAAATTTGAACCTTTTAGGCTTTGCGTCGGGCAAGAGATGATTATTAGCGGGGTTGACAGTTCTTTCATAGGAAAAAAAGCTAATGAAGAGTATAATATTGAGGTTTCTCCGGAAAAAGGTTTTGGAAAAAGAAATCCAAATATGATGAAAATAGTTTCTTTAAATTATTTCAAGCAGCAGAATATAATGCCTCAGCCGGGGATGTATTTCAATATAAATAATGTTTTAGCAAGAATTGCAAGTGTTTCTGGCGGTAGAGTTATTTTAGATTTTAACAACCCATTATCAGGAAAAAATTTAGTTTATGATATAAAAATAAGAAAATTGATTATGGATGTTAAAGAAAAAGCGGAGATTTTGACAGAGTATTTTCTTGGTTTGCCTGAGGATAAATTTAAAATAGAATTAAATGAGAAAAACATCAGCGTTTCAATGGAAACTGAGATGAATGAAAAACTGAAGAAAGTTTTAAAAGAAAAAATTAAAGAGATTTTAAATTTTGATGTTGTATTTGAGATAGAAAAGAGTAAGAGAGAAGAAAAATAAAAAAATATTTGATTTACTATAAGAATATTTATATAGGTAAAAAATATAGATAATACAGACAAAGGAGGAAAGCATAACAATGAGAGATGATTTTGAAATAGAAGAGGTTGAAGGTTCTTCAACTTTGGAAATTGACAAAGAATTGGAAAAACTTTTGTCCAGACAAAGAGCTCTTGTAAAAGTTTTCGGTGTTGGTGGAGGCGGCGGAAATACATTAAGCAGAATGAAAGAAATAGGAATTAAAGGTGCTGAGATGATAGCTGTCAATACTGATGCTCAGGATTTATTATATACTGATGCTAATCATAAAATTTTAATTGGAAGAGAATTAACCCAAGGTTTGGGAGCTGGTTCAAATCCTAAAATTGGGGCTGAAGCAGCCAAAGAATCTGAACATGAAATAAGAAACAAAGTTCAAGGTGCTGATTTGGTTTTTATTACCTGTGGTTTGGGCGGGGGAACAGGAACAGGAGCAGCTCCAATAATTGCTGATGTTGCAAAAAAAGCAGGTGTTTTGACTATTGGGGTTGTAACAATGCCTTTTACTATCGAGGGAAAAAAGAGATATGAAAATGCTGTTTATGGCTTGGAGAGAATGGAAGATGCTGTAGATACGTTAATTGTTATCCCAAATGATAAATTGCTTGACTTGGCTCCGGATTTGCCATTGCACACTGCTTTCAAAATTGCTGATGAAATTTTGACTAATGCTGTAAAAGGTGTAACTGAGTTGATAACAAAAGCTGGTTTAGTCAACTTGGATTTTGCAGATGTAAAAACTGTAATGATTAGCGGTGGTGTTGCAATGATTGGTGTTGGAGAAAGCGACAGCCAAAACAGGGCTATAGAAGCTGTTGAAAAAGCAATTGAAAATCCCTTGTTGGATGTGGAAGTTGACGGTGCAACTAGTGCTTTAGTAAATATCATCGGAGGTCCGGATATGACTTTGGATGAAGCACGAAGAGTTATCCAGTATATCAACGATAAAATCGGCGAGGATTCAAAGATGATTTGGGGAGCCCAGATAAGCCCGGACATGGACAAGACAATGAGAGTATTATTAATATTGACTGGAGTCAAAAGTTCCCAGATTTCTGGAAAAGAGAGCAGAAAGAAAGACGAAAAATTGAAGGAAATAGAATCTGAATTGGGTATAGAATTTGTTGATTGAAATCTCAAAAAAGAAATAAATTATTGTGATGGAGAATATAGATTAAATGGAAGTTAAAGAATTTGTTAAAACTATATTGAAAGAAGTAACTGAAGCAGTAGATGAATCTAAAAGTGAAAAAGCCAATTTTTATTTTATGCAATCAAGTTCAGAAGGAATTGACTTTGATTTAGCAGTAGTATCTAAAAAACAGATGTAAGGGAAAAGTAGGAGCAGAGGTTTTAGGTATTGGTGGAAAGACAGAAGGAAGTATCTCTAACGAGGTTGTTAATCGTATTAAATTTAGAGTGCATCCATCTTTAAAGCATTAGACTTTTTTTACAAGAGCCACTTAATTTACAAAGCCCATTAATTAGAAACTTTTAAAAAGCCGTATATTTTTTCTTATTAAAATGTCATTAAAAACTTTTTGGGGACAATGTGTAAGAGTATTCAAGGTTATAAAAAAACCTTCGAAAAAGGAATTTTGGAATGTGGCAAAAATCTCCGCATTGGGAATTGCTGTGATAGGAGCAATCGGATTTATAATAGGAATAATCTTCATATTCATTATATAAAATGTTATTTACAGTAAAGGTTTCAACAAACAAAGAAGAGCAGGCAACTGATTTGCTAGCTGCAAAAGCAGAAAAAAAAGGATTAAAAATTTTCTCGCTTGCCAAGATACACGGATTAAGAGGATATATTTTTATGGAAGCTGAGGACCACGAAACAGCCGAAATTGTTTGTTATAACACCCCTTATGTCAAAGGCGTAATAAATAAAAAAGTTGATTTGAAAGACATAGAAAATTTAATTGAACCTAGCACTGAACAAATAAATATCCAGGAAGGAGATATTGTTGAGATTATTGCCGAGCCATTCAAGAGAGACAAGGCAAAAGTAATGAGAGTAGACAAACAGAAGGGAGAAGCTATTGTTGAGTTGCTTGAAGCGACAGTTCCAATCCCAACAACAATAAAAATAGATAATTTAAAAGTTATAAGAAGAGAAAGCGAAGAATCTGTAAAAGACAAAGAAGTTGAAGATATTTTACAGGATTAGTATTCTTTCATTTAATTGGATATAAAAAAAACAAAAAAGAAAAAGATTTTTTATTTAGGCGAAATTAGTATTCTTCGTCATCACCATCCCAATCATCATCCTTCCAGTCGTCATCGTCATCATCATAAAATGCTTTAAATTTCATCTTTTTTCCTCCAATTTCATATGGGTTTTTATTGTTTTTATTAGACCCAGATTATTTTTAAACCTTTGTGTTTAAGAGAGGTAAAGAGTAACCTTTAAAAACCTTGGTTTTGATTTCTATTTAATGGTTGAGATAAAATTACTTGTTGAAGGCGGAAATATGAAACCTGGACCTACTGTAGGCCAGAAATTAGGCCCGTTAGGAGTAAACGTAGGTCAAGTTATATCAAAAGTTAATGATGCTACAAAAGAGTTCAGAGGTTTGAAAGTTCCGGTCACTTTAGAAATTGACGCGAAGACAAAAAAGATAGAAGTTTCTGTTGCAACACCTCCAATATTGGAATTAATAAAAAAAGAAGCTGGAATTGTCAAAGGTTCTGGCGAGGCTACCAAAACAAGAGTTGCAAATCTTGCAATAGAACAGATTATTAAAATAGCAAAGACAAAACAGCAAAATATGCTCGTAAATAATTTAAAATCTGCTGTTAAGAGCGTTATTGGAAGCTGTGTTTCTTCCGGAATATTAATAGAAAGCAAAGAACCTAAAGAAGTTTTAGCAGGATTAGAAAAAGGAGTTTATGATAAAGAAATAAATTCAGAAAAAACAGAAGTAAGTCTGGAAAAATCAACACAATTAAAAGAATTTATTGATAAAATAATAAAACAACAGGAACTTAAGAAAAAAGCTGCTGAAAAGGAAGCTGAAGAGAAGAAAGCTGCTGAAGCTGCAACTGCTGCAACAACTCCGGAAACAGCAACGGAAAAGAAAGTTGAAGAAGTTAAGCCAGAAAAAAAAGCTCCTGCAAAAAAATAGATTAATTTTAAAAACCTATATAGCCCTATTTATTAGAGGGGGCTGTGGGATAGTCTGGTCTAGCCTTCGAGGTTTGGGACCTTGCGACCCCGGTTCAAATCCGGGCAGCCCCATTTGATAATTAAAATTAAGATGGCAAGAACAAAAAAAGTAAAATCAACAGGAAGATATGGTGCAAGATATGGAAAAAAAGTAAGGACAAGAATCTTGGCTGTTGAAATCAGACAAAAAAAGAAACAGACTTGCCCATATTGCAGAAAAAATTCGGCAAAAAGAAAAGCTGCCGGAATATGGCACTGCAAATCATGTAAAAAAACCTTTACAGCTAATGCTTATACTGTAGAATAAAAAATGGTAAACTATAAATGTTTTTTTTGTGGGAAAAAGATATCTGACGCAAACTTAAGTAAAATAACAAATTTCAGCTGTCCGTATTGTGGTTCAAAAATATTTTTTAAAGAAAGGATAGTAATAACTAGAGTTAAGGCAGTTTAAAAATGGAAGAAAAATCCAGAAAAATAGAAAGATTGCAGTTAATAGAACAGGAACTGCAGAATATGATGGTGCAGAAACAGATGTTTCAATTTGAGTTGAGTGAGACTGAAGAAGCTTTAAGAGAGATAAAAAATTCCAAAGAAGATTTTATTTATAAAATCGTTGGTAATCTTATGATAAAAATTAAAAAAGAAGAGAGTGTTGAGAGCTTAGAAAAGAAGAAAAAACTTATTGGGCTTAGAATGGATGCTATAGAAAAACAAGAAAAAAAATTGTATGAAGAGGCTTCTAATCTTAGAGAAGAAATAACTAAGTAGCTAGAAAATGAACAAGGAAGAATTATTTTTTATAAATGATATGGTTGAAAAATTACAGAGTGAAGAGAATGTTCCTAAAATTTTAAAAGAAAAATTGCTGACTATTTCTGCTGTTTTAGAATGTAAGGAAAATAAATCCTGTAAACTGGATTTGCTAATCCAAGAACTAACAGATATAAGCCAGAAACCGAGTTTGGATGCTTATTTAAGAACAAATTTGCTTTCTTTAGTGAGTTCTTTAGAGATTATTAAAAGTGGTTAAATATATTTATTAAATAATCGAAATATTTATAAACCCGCATACTATCAATAATATGAGGTAACAAAAATGGGTATTTTTTCAGATATAAAAAATATGTTTGGTAAAAAGAAAGAAGGGAGCGACGATGAATACATTGAAATTGACACCTCAAGAGATTCTGTTAAAAGACAAAAAATCCTTGTAAGACCTTTCATACTAAAGGAATTTGATGATGTAAATCCAATTCTGGACTCTTTAAGGACTGGGTACACAATCGCCTTGGTAGATATAAGATATCTAAAAGGCAAGGATATGGTAGAATTGAAGAGAGCAATTTCAAAGTTGAAGAAAACCTGTGATGCTTTAGAAGGAAACATAGCAGGATTTGGTGATAATATGCTAATAATTACACCATCTTTCGCAGAAGTTTACAGAGGTGAAGCCCCGGTAAAAGAAGAAAGAGCTTAAAAAATTTTAAATAATGCTTTTTCTTGTATATTTTATGGATGTTTTATTTTTAAGAACAAAGTCTAAAAATAAGATTAATTTTAAACAAATTGATGTAAAAATTCTTCCGAAGAAAATAAGTCTGGCTGCAACAGTTCAGTATTCAGATTCTTTAGCTGATATAAAAAAATTTCTGGAAAGCAAAGATAGAAAAGTTGAGAAAGTATTGCAGATATTGGGATGTTCTGATATAAAAGCTGGGAAAGAAAATGCTTTTTTGTATATTGGTTCCGGTATTTTTCATCCGTTGAATGTAACTTTGAAGACAAAGAAAAAAGTCTTTGTTTTTAACCCGTTAACTGATAAAACATACGAGTTAGATAAAAGAGATATTGAAAGGATTGAGGGTATTAAAAAAGCCAATAAAATCAAGATTATTGATGCTAAAAATATAGGCTTTATAATCTCATTAAAACCAGGCCAAATTGCTAAAGAAAGACTTGATAAAGTGTTTTTGTTAAAAGAAAAGTTTGAAAAAGAAGGAAAAAACTGCTTTTTATTCCTAACTGAAACATTAAACAAGGAGGAATTTGAAAATTTTAGGATAGATTTTTGGATAAATGCCGGCTGTCCAAGAATTACTGACGATTTTTATTTTGATTCTGACAACAGATTTTCCATACTAAATATCTCTGATTTGTGATAATCCTTATTATATAGTGAAACGAAACTTTTTTAAAGTGATATTAACTTTAAAATTACAACATAAAATCAAACAAAGACTGAAAAAATGAATAACAAAATTTTGTACTTAACAGCAACTTTGCTTGTATTGCTTATAGCATTTGCTATAAATGTAAGTGCTGCCGCATCCATGACTGTTGATATAGCAGATATACAAGATATGGCTAGAGATTCTACGCAGACAGTAGATGTAACAGTAACAAATACTGGAGATGATGTTTTAACAAACATCATATTGAGTGTAACAAATTCTGACAACACACAAATCCAGACAAGATTTGCTGATGATGGAATAGATCCAGTTAACTATAGTTATTATGTAATTCCAACATTAAATGTTGAACCACCAAAAACAGTAAAACTTACCATAACAACAGACGAAGATGCTACATTTAAGGCATATACTGTAACTGTGAATGCTATAAGTTCGGAAATTCTTACACCAGGTATATCTGATTCAGATGACTTTGAAGTTGAATACAGATACTGTACTCTAGATGATGGATACATAGATGTAACAGATGTGGACATTGTTGATAAACAAGGTGAATATCTCCCAGGAGATAAATTCACAATTCAAGTTGATGTAGAAAATAATGACAATGATGAACATGATGTTTCAATTAAAGCTGTCTTAGTAAAAGATAATGTGGAATATCCAGATACTGAGGAAGAAATTGATAAAAGTTTCAATTTAGATGACGACGAAGAAAAACTAAATTCTGAGATTGAATTGGAAATTCCAGATGATGCTGAAGATGGTGAATGGTATGTCTATGTAAAAGCATTTGATGAAGATGATGAAGATAATTGCAGAGAATATAGTGTAAGTTTTGATGTTGACAGGCCAACAAGAGGAGTTAATTTAAAGGGTTTAAAGACAATTCCTGAAAAAGTGGAATGTGGTTCTTCGATCCAAGTAAGCGGAAAGATTGCAAATATAGGTGAAAAAGATGAAGATAAAATCAAAGTAACCTATTCAGACCAATTTGGGAATACAAAAGAAAAAGTTTTCAACAGCGTAGACTCTGGAGATGATGAAACTTTTTCATTTACAAACATCGCAATTCCGTTCAATGCAAAAGAAGGAACATCAAGAATAAAAATTGATGTTGAATACAATTACGATGATGATGACGAAGTTTATGATGAAGTAGAACACTTCGAAAAATTCATAACAATTGAAGGCAATTGCGCCAAAGCAAATGGCGAAATTGTTGAAGTAAAGGTAACGTCGCCAAGAATCTTCAAAGATGAAAGCTACAACATCCAAATTTATATCAAAAACACTGGAAATGTGAAAACAAAATACAATGTAACAGCTTTGAATGTCGATCCAAAATGGTCAACTTTCGGAGGAGATGCAACTGTTGAGCTTGAAGCTGGAAGTGAGGGTTATGCAACTTTAACTTTTACAGCATTGGAAGAAGGAACTAAAGAAGTAACAATAAAAGTAACTTATGAAGGCGGAGAGAAAACAACAAAAGTACCTGTAACAATAACTCCATTTGTAGAACCAAAAAGCGATTCAGAAAAATTTGTCGAGGAATTGAAAGCAAATTTATTATGGGTAGTAATAGTGGCTGTTTTGGTTATATTGACAATAGTATTGATCGTTGCATTGGCATTGTCAGGAAAAAAGCATAAAGTAGCAAAAGTTGAAGAAAACGACAAAGTAAAGTTAAAGAAAAAATAAATTTTTTAATTTTTAATTCCAAGAAAAATCATAGATTTTTCTGGACCAGAAAAGCTTTGCTTTTCTTGGTTTTAATTTTAATTTAGATAGATAAAAAATTAATTCTTAATTTTTATTAAACTCATTACAACACCAATTATTACTGCTATCATTGTTAACAAATAAATGATGTCTATTGCCAAAGAAGCCCAGACAGACGGATTTAAAATATAGGGAACTAGATTTATTATCACTGCCAGCAAACTGATTATTCCTGCCCTGATAAACCAGTTGGTTGCCTGACTATCTACTCCGATATAGTTAAGCAATGGAACTAACAAAAACAAAGCTACTGGTATTGCTAAAGAACCTACAAATCCGCTAAATCCAACTCCAGACCAATACATCAATGCTGCTGCAAAGAAAAATGCAATTAACGGAATTGCATTTAACCATGACTCTGTTTTTCCATTTGTGAAAAACTTTCTTTTTTCCATTTTAAAAATAAAATAAATTATCTTTTACCCAACATGAAGACTGCTTTCAGGGCCACTATTATTGTTGCCGGTACAAACAATATCATTATTGAATCTAAAATTCTGCTTAACAATGGTATTGTCCCTAGGATTCCTGAACCAAATGCTGAAACGATAACTAGGATAGCTCCCGCCCATAAAAACGGCATTATCTCCTTGTCTGTTATGTTTAACAAACCAATAACTATACCCAAAACAAATAGAGTTATAACTATTATCGTTGAAGCTGTTCCTTGTATCAAAGATACATCAAATAAACCTAAAATTATTGCTAAAATTATTCCAATCAAAAATGCCCATGCCCCAATTAAACTTCCCCTGTTTTTTATTTTTTCAATGGTTTTCTTTGAATTTTTATTTTTAAGCATTTAAAAACACCTCCTTTCACCTTTGTATATACTTTAAAATATATTATAAAATAGATAAATGGATTTTATAAATGTTTCCTTACAAACAGTTTGTCTTCTCTTTTTAATTTATGAAGTATTCCATAGAAGGAAGCAATAATCCAGACAGAACCAAATAAAATGAATGTAAAACTTGCTTTCAATGCTGAATAAATAACAATCAAGATTCCCCCTACAAGATTTATTGTATAATTTTCATAAGAATCGCTTTTAATTTTTTTGAAGGCAGATAAAACAAAAGAGATTACCAAAGCTATCAAACCAAAAATTCCGATGATTTCTATCGTCGAAAAAAACATTTTCGAATTTAAGCAGGAGCAAAGAAGCAAAGCTTCTAGTTCGCGCTTTTTCTGATGAAAAAGCAGGAGCCGGGAATTGAACCCGATTAACTCGCTCTGCAGGCGAGCGCATAACCATTCTGCCACTCCTGCTTCATTTTGAAAAAGAAATTGACTTTATTAAATTTATTGTTATTGGACGCTCCCGACAGTCCTAAAAATTTCTTAAGAAATTTTGGGACCTCGAAATTCCAATGAATTTCTACGGGATTTGAACCTCCAAATCCTGTAACGCTCCCGACAGGATTTGAACCTGCGACTTCCAGCTTAGAAGGCTGGCACTCTATCCAGGCTGAGTTACGGGAGCGTGTTATATCGAGGCATAAATAATTTTTAAAGGTTACTATGATAAGATTTATTAACATTATTCCCTCTATAAAATAAATATGAAAAGAATAGATAAAAACCAAATTAAAAAAGAGAAAAAAATTCAAAGTGAGGACAAAATAGACTTTTCAGTAATAGAAAAAAAATGGCAGGAAAAATGGGAAAAATCCAGATGCTTTACGGTAAAAGAAGATTCAAAAAAGAAAAAATGTTATGTTCTTGAAATGTATCCTTATCCTTCTGCATCGTTTTTGCATATGGGGCATGTCAGAAATTATACTATCGGAGATGTTTTTGCAAGATTCAAAAGAATGAATGGTTTTAATGTTCTTTATCCGATGGGTTATGATTCGTTCGGCTTGCCTGCTGAAACTGCTGCAAAGAAAGAAGGAATCCATCCTAAGATATACACTGAAAATTCCATAAAAAAAATAATGGAATATCAAAAAGCATTGGGAAATAGCTATGACTGGAGCAAAATAATTTCAAGTCATAATCCTGATTATTATAGATGGAACCAATATTTTTTCTTAAAGTTATTTGAAAAAGGACTTGCATACAGGAAAAAAGCCCCTGTAAACTGGTGTGAAAACTGCCAGTCAGTTTTAGCAAATGAAGAAGCTGAAGGAGGAAAATGCTGGCGTTGCGGGAAGGAAGTAATCCAGAAAGATATGGAGCAATGGTTTTTCAAGATAACAGAATATGCTGACAAATTATTGGAAGATTTAGAAAAAATCGACTGGCCTGAAAAGATAAAAATAATGCAGAAAAACTGGATTGGGAAAAGCGAAGGTGTTGATATTTATTTTCATTTAGAAGGTTCAAAAAAAATTCTTTCCACTTTTACAACCCGTTGTGATACAATATTCTCTGTAACTTTTTTGGCTGTTGCTCCTGAAAGTCCTTTGATTGATGAACTTGTTAAAGGCACAAAATATGAAAAGGAAGTCAAAGAATTTATCAAGAAAGTGATGAAAGAAAAAATAGAGGACAGAATAAATGAAGAAAAGGAGAAAGAAGGGGTTTTTACTGGGAAATATGCAATTAATCCAACAACAAAAGAAAAAATTCCTATTTATGTCTCAAATTTTGCTGTGATGTATGGAACAGGTGTTGTTATGTGTGATGCTCATGACAAAAGAGATTTTAGATTTGCCAGAAAATATAAAATTCCTTTGAAATTCGTGATTAGCAAAGATGGCAAGCCAATAAATCCAAAAGATTTTGAGGATGCTTTTGTTGACGACGGTGTTTTGTTTAATTCAGGACCATTTTCAAGCATGAACAATAGAGAAGCATTACCGAAAATGGCTGACTGGCTTGAAAAAAACAAGATGGGCAAAAAAACATTGAATTATAAAATAAAAGATTGGATGATTTCAAGACAAAGATACTGGGGAACTCCAATACCTATTATTTATTGCGAAAAATGCGGAATAGTTCCTGTTCCTGAAAAAGAACTTCCAGTTTTATTGCCAGAAAAAGTTAATTTTAAATCAGTCGGAAATCCGCTTGCATCATGCAAAGAATTTGTTGAAACAAAATGTTCTAAATGCAAAGGAAAAGCTAGAAGAGAAACAGACACAATGGGAGGTTTTGTTGACAGCAGCTGGTATTTCTTAAGATACTGCGATAATAAAAACAAAGAAAAACCATTTGAAGATAAAAAAGTAAATTACTGGATGCCTGTTGACCAATATATTGGCGGAGCAGAACATGCTGTCATGCATTTGATTTATGCAAGATTTTTCATAAAAGCATTAAAGGATTTAGGATTTGTGAAATTTGATGAACCATTTTCCAAGTTGTTCAACCAGGGAATTGTTTACAAAGACGGGCATAAAATGTCAAAGAGTTTTGGAAATGTAATTTTCCAGACAGATATTTCCAACAAATATGGAATTGACACTGCAAGATTATTTTTAATGTTTGTCGCTTCTCCGGACAAACAGATGGAATGGAATGATGAAGGAGTTGAAGGAGCATTCAGAATTATAAATAAAATGATTAGATTAGCTGAGAAGGTAAATAATAACAGCAATCCTATTCAAGACCATAAGATTAATTTAGCTATTAAAAATGTAACATCTAGCATAGAAAATTTTGAATACCCCAAGGCAATAATCTCAATTGTTGAATGTGTTGATGCTTTTGCAGACGGAATTTCTAAAGAAAATTATAAAATTTTGCTTAAATTATTGCATCCTTTCTGTCCGCATATAACAGAAGAACTTTGGGAAAAATTAGGGGGTAAAAATTTCATTTCTCTGGAAAGCTGGCCAAAAGCTGATGAAAAAAAGATTAATGATAAATTTGAGCAGGAAGAAAAAGCAGTTGAAAATCTAGGTGGTGATATCAATAATGTATTGAAGATTATGAAAGAAAAGTCTAACAAGAAATCTTTAAAAGTTTATATTTATGTCTTGCCTAATGAATTAAGTTTATACAAAAATAGTTCTGACTTAATAAAAAAGAAAACTGGATTAGATGTAGAAATTTTTGCTGTTAATGACAAAAATAAGTATGACCCAGAAAATAAATCTGGAAAGACCAAGCCAGGGAAACCAGCTATTTATTTAAACTAGTAATACTGCAATTTTAACAAATCTTTTGTGAATTCGTATGCCAATTCTTCCGCCTGTTTTATTGTTCCAAAATTTAAATTTTTGAATTTGTCTGTTTTTTGATGATAATTTTCTTTGTATCCCCATTCTTTATCGAGGGAAACTAAAGTTATTCCTTCTATCCATCTATCAATAAAAACATGTCCATCTGTTAAAACTGCAATTGATTTTGTAACAACATATTTCATGTTTAGTCTATGGGCTGTTTTCAAAGCAAGATTAATCATTGACTTTGGGTATTTAGTATAAATAGAATTTTCATTTACCTCTGCTTTTAGCAAGACTAACAAATCAGCACCAACACCATCGATATTTACAAAATAAGTGTCTTTATCGAGGAATTCTTCTTTATGCCTGCTAACAAGGTTCATTGCTCCTTTCCTGCCGCCTTCTTCAAAACCTGTTGCAACAAACCAAAATTCAATATTGCCTATATTTTCTTCTTTAAATCTTTCTGCTAAATTAAAAACAACCTGAACTCCGGATGCATTGTCTGATGCTCCGGGAACATAATCAGCTTTCATAATTCTTACAACAGTATAAACCATAAAGACATTTATTAAAAAGCAGATTGCTAGTATCACATCTAAGAAAATTGTTCTAAATCCAATCAATCTTAAAAATAAGAATAAAATTGCTAGATACCAGAACATATTTCCTATGAAAAAAGGATTTTTTACAAAAGTTGGTATAAATTCAAGTTTTTTCTGATAAAATTCGGCAAACTTACTGGTTAGTATCCTCATTTCCTTTGCTGAATCATAGTGAGCTAAAAAGATTACTCTTCTTCTTGCATTCGGATTTTCTATTTTTCCTATTATATTCTGAGATTTTCTCTTGAAAAATGGATTTAAATCAGTAAAACCAACATAAGTTTCTCTTGCATACAAAGCAAGAACTACAAATGAAAGAAAAAAAGCTGCATAAAAATTAATAAAAGTAAGTATTATGCAAACCAGTATTGCTATTCTAAAAATTAAATCGTAAAAAAAGAAACCATTTTTATTAACAGGAAAAAATTCCACCCTAGGATTTAATCCAAGAAATTTCATATTTTTATAAATAATTTTTGCTGCTTTTCTCTCGTTAGAAGTTCCTCCCCCCCTGTGAGGCAATTTGCATAATTCAGTTAAAACCTCTCTTGACATGATTAGAAGAGTTAATTATTCTTCTTAAATTTTTTTATTCAAGTATTGCCTTTATTCTCCTAACACCAGCAGAAACAGATTCTTCTTTAATTATTTTGAATCTTCCCAACTCTTTTAAATTTTTTACATGGGGGCCTGTGCAGATTTCGCAACTATATGGTTTTTTACTTTTATCGCAGATAGAATAAATTGAAACTTTTTCCCCGTATTTTTCCTTGAAAACTGCCTGCGCACCTTTCTTTATAGCATCATCCACTGTTCCTTCCTCCTTTATAACTTCAAGCTCTTCTGAAATTTTTTTATTCACAATTTCCTCAATTTTTTTTAATTCTTCATCAGTTAATCTTCTGTCAAAATTAAAATCAAACCTTAATCTTTCCGGAGTTATATTACTTCCTCTTTGCTCAATATCTTTTTTTAAAACTTCTCTTAAAGCTTCATTTAATAAATGTGTTGCAGTATGCAATCTTGTTGTTGCTTCTGAATTGTCTGCTAATCCTGACTTAAAAGTTTCTGAAGAAGCAGTTCTAGACAATTCTTGATGTTTAGCTAATTCTTTTTCATACCCTCCTTTGTCAATTTTAATGTTTTTTTCCTTGCATAAATCTTCAGTTAATTCAATAGGGAAACCATATGACTGATAGAGAAGAAAAGCTTCTTTACCATCCAGCTTTTTATCCTTAATTATATTTTCAAAAACTTTCAATCCTTTTTCTAAAGTTGCTAAAAAACGATTTTCTTCTTTTTCTATCTCTTCTAAAATAAACTCTTTATTAAACTGATAATCGTTGTGAATATTCATTATTTTTTCAGCAATTTGTCTTGTAAACTGGCAATTTATTCCCATTAATCTCCCATATCTTATTGCTCTTCTTATCAACCTTCTCAGAACATATCCATGTTCGGTGTTGCTCGGAGTTATTTTTTCATTTAAAATAAAAACAGCTGCTCTTAAATGGTCTGTAATAATCCTTAGATTTTTTTCCTGCTCTTTTGTTGGTTTTTTTATATTTGTTAATTTTTGAACTAAATCTTTTATTTCCTTTAATTCAAAAATTTCGTAAACATTTTTTTTATTTAATAAAATTGCTAATGTCCTTTCAACCCCCATCCCAGTATCAACATTTTTTTGCTTTGTTGGTATAAAAACAAATAAATTGTCCTCGATAAACTTTTTTGTTGATTTAACATCAGTATATTGTTTTGAAAGAATGCCTAATTTTCCCGCAGTTTCAACATTCTTTTTATCATGATCAAAATAGATTACTTCTTCTGGGATAAGATTAAATCTTTTTAATAAAATTTTAAAATACTCTAGATTTTCTTTTTTTATTTCATTTTCTTCTAAAGAAAAGGCTTCCCAATTTGTATCTTGCCCTGGGCTATGATTTTTTACTAAACTACATCCTTTCTCTCTAAGTTTATTGACGGCTAATACATTGTGGCTATTAAAACTATTTATCATTTCTAATAACTCTTTATTAAGATTGAAGTTTTCGTCATAAATGCAATGCATACCATCAACTAAGATTAATCTTTTATCTTTATTGTATTCCATAAAAACATTGTTCCATATTTCGAAATTATTTACGAACATTTCTGTGTCTGGTCCGCAAGGTCCTGTTAAACCCGCAGGCCCCCAGAAGTTATCATCTTTCCCTTTGAATTCTATTTTTTTTATTTCTAATGATTTCCATATTTTCGCACTTTCTTCGTCTTTTGGGATGTTTTTTTCTCCCTTAAAACATGTTACTGAAATTTTTTCTTTTGAAATATTTAATTTTTCTGTAAGAAATTCAAAAGACATTTTTATTGATTCTTCTTTCCAATAATCGTTTAACGACCAATTGCCAAGCATCTCAAAAAAAGTAAGGTGAAAATCATCTCCAACAGAATTAATATCCCCCGTTCTTATGCATTTCTGGACATTTACAAGTCTTTTTCCCAAAGGATGTTTTTCTCCAAGCAAATAAGGAACAAGAGGATGCATGCCTGCTGTTGTAAACAGAACAGTAGGGTCATTTTCTGGGATTAAGCTCGAATTTACAATTTGTTTATGATTTTTAGATTTAAAAAATTCTATATATGCCCTAATCAAATCTCTCCTGTTTTTTATTATCATATTAGAAAAAGTTCAAAGGAATTTATAAAATTAACTTAAACTGTTTAACCTGGCTTGTATCTCTTCCAACTCCTTATCCAAAGGATCAAAGGATGTTCTGGTTTTTGTTGAGGTTTCAAATTTTCTATTTGTTTGTCTTACCGGAATTTTTTTCTCCACTTTTTCTTCTTCATGTGGTAAATAAGAATTCAGCAATTCAACCTTAATTTTAACATGTTCTGTACCTTCAGTTATGGTTCGGTTCATATCTCTTTCTTTCTCCTTAAGTTTTTTAATCTCATTTACAGATTTTATTAGACTGATTAGAGATGAAGAAGTTAATAACAAATCTCTTTTTGCAGCTAAGAAAACTTCCGGAGTATACATTTTGTACATTGCACTTTTTTCGATTGTCATTTTAAAGAAAGATTATTTTTTGAATAATTTACCGTCTATTTCTGTTATTTTATTTTTAATTTCTATTATCTCTTTTTCCCATCTAGCAATCTCATCTGCTTCTTTCTTTCTTATCTCTCTTAAATTAAGCAGTGTTGCACTTAAAACTTTAATTTTTCCGTTAATGTCTTCTATCGTGTCCATTATCTGGTTTATTTTTTCTATTCTAACAAAAATAGGCTCATTTGATCGTTTAGTTTGTTTGCCAATTCCATAATCATAGGCATTATGTTCTTCTTCGGGTTCATAGTTGTAATTTTCTTCTTCGGGTTCACTTGGTTGATTGTATTGTAAACTTGGCGGTAGATTGGGAATGGCACTTTGACCAAACGAAGATCTTACCTCCTGTATTTCCGGAAAAGTTGGAGGTTCAGGTAAGTCTGGCAATTCTAACCTCTTTTTTTTATTACCGAATAATCCCATAGAAAATAATAATAAAACTTCTCTTTTATAGTTTATGTAAGTACTTTATAGTTACTATACTAAAACAAAAGATATTTAATATTATCTTATCTAAAAATTAAAATGAAAGAAAAGTACGTTTATGAACTAGTTGATAGTATTTTGGGGAAGGGGAGCAAAGAACTTGTAGATATATTAAGAAATAAGAGAGATATTAATGAATTTCTCATAGCTAAAAAAATGAAGATGACTATAAATCAGACAAGAAATTTATTATATAAATTGCATGACGCAAATGTTGTAAGTTTTATAAGAAAAAAAGATAAGAGGAAAGGGTGGTATATTTACTATTGGACTTTGAACATGAACAAATCATTAGAGGCTTTGATGGAAGTAAAAAATAAGATTATAGAAAATCTAAGGAAGCAACTTGCAAGTAAAAAAGAGAAAACATTTTATACATGTCCATCAGCTTGTATAGAGGTTTCAGAAGATACATCTTTGTCCTATGATTTTATGTGTCCTGAATGTGGAGAATTATTGCAACCAATAGACAGCAGCGGAGAAGAAAAAGAAATCTTGAAGAAAATAGAAAAAAATGAAAAAGAGCTGAAAGAGCTGAAGGTTCTAAATGACAAAGAAGGACAAAAAAGAGAAAAAATGTTGATTAAACAGGGAAAAATGAAAGCTAAAAAAGGTAAAACTAAAATTAAACCGAAAAAAGTGAAGAAAAAGGCAAGGAAGGTTAAGAGAAAATTGAAAAAAGTTTTAAAAAAGAAAAAAATTAACAAAAAGAAGAACACTAAAAAGATTAAACCGAAAAAAGTTAAATTGAAAAAGAAAAAACAAATCAAGAAGAAAAAGAGATAAATGGTAAGAATATATTTTTCTCAGGATTTAAAAAAACCAAAAAGAAAAAATTGGAATTTGACCTTAAAACTTATAATAGCCAATTTTATTATATTTTTCTTGGTTTTGATTTTAAACTACGTCCTAAAGAATGTTGATTTATTCAGTTATCTTGGTTTAAAGCCATCTTTAATTTTAGAAGGAAAATATTTATGGACTATAATCACAAGCATGTTTATGCACGCTGGTTTCTGGCATTTATTAGTTAATATGTTATCCCTAGGATTTTTAGGAAGTTTCTTAGAAAAGTTAATAGGAAGCAAAAGATTTTTGCTTGCTTATCTTGTCTCAGGAATTGTTGCTTCTCTAATATTCGTAGTTTCAGCTTTTATTTTTCCAGATTCAATGAATTCAATTGCTGTAGGTGCTTCAGGAGCTATTTTTGGTCTTGGAGGCATGTTGGCTGTTTTAACACCTAAATTAAAAGTTTATTTGTTTTTCATCCCAATAGGAATGCCAATGTGGTTGGGAGTTATAATTTCCTTGTTATTAATGTGGGGCCTTTCAATTGTAGCAGGATTACCCATAGGAAATTTTGCGCATCTCGGAGGATTGATTGCTGGGGCTGTTTATGGTTTTATTTTAAGAATGAAATACAAAGACAAATTGAATAAACTTAATAATTTTTTAGAGATGCAACAAAATCTTTAATTAAAATCAAATAATTTTTTCTGTTTTCCATAATTTTTCAAAATCCAAGACATCTCTTTGTATTTAGAAATAGGAGCATGCAATCTTTTTTCCATGATAAAAAAAGCTTCTTCAATAGTCTCAGGTTTTTCCGGTTTTGTTTCAAAAAACATTTTTCTCAGACTTTCCCGGATAATTCCCACTCCCAATGGAGCGAAATATTCTGGACGTTCTTCGTGCAAAAGTAAAACAGTCGCCTGTCTTTTTATTTTTTCCAGATACTCGCAGGCAGCTAACCTGTCTGTGTAATAAGCCCCCACTACATTTTCAGCATATTTTTTTCTTGGAAAAGATGACTCGTAATCTTGCATGAAAAGAGGAGCATTTAAGTTATGAGTTGCATTCCATTCGCTTCCAGGCATTGAAACTTCAATGACTTCGAAAGACCAGTTGCCTGGCAAAAATAAAACTTCAAAATGATTTCCATTATAATAATAATGAAATAATTGTATTTCGCTTATTTCCTGATAATATCTTATTTTTTCCAGTAATTGTTTTCCCAAAGAATCATCTGTTGCAGTTATTGCCCATCTTGTCGGGACTAATTTTCTGTCCTTTTTTATTCCTAGCAAACCTGCAGAGAGAATTTTTATTATATTGCTTGTGTTGATTCTTGATTTATACAATTCGTTCATGGCTGTTGTCGCTTTAACATCAACATCATTGATAAGATAATCAACTTTGGATTCAACCTTAACATTTTCTTCGGGTTTTATTTTTTCAACGAGAGCAGGATTTCCTATAATCGGATGAAATATGTCAAGAAAAAAACTGATGTTTGGTTTTTTCTTAAGTTTAAAGTATAATGAAAAAGGCGAGGATGCCATCGATGTAATCTGCATAGTTTCATCCAAATTGTTTCTTTGCCCTTTAATTTTCGTCTGAAATCTACTATAGATAAGTTTGCTTCTGTAATTTAATATATCTAAAATTGCTTTATTCTCTTTCAGCCAAGATTCTGGAAAAGACATATTTTCAGTATTTTCATTTTGGTTTGGAGCTAGGATTCCCGCAAATATATTTGGATAATTATATCTTCCGACAAAAATTTCCGGGGGTGAACTGCCGGAGAATTCTTCTTTTATCTTCGGCTGGGATTCCCTAAATTTTTTTAGAATAGGACATGGCATTCCGCATAAACCTTTCCCTCGGCATCTAACACATAATTGGGCCGGAATTGTAAAATTTTTTTCTGACATTTTAACACAAAGATTAAACTGTATTTATTTTTATTGAGAATGACACCCCTTACACCCCTTTTCCCTCTTTCTTAACCCCAGGAAAAAAAGTTAATTATTAGATAAAAATTCGGGGTATTTAAATAGATTTGTGTATTTTATAATATTGATTTTAAAAAATATTCTAAAAAATAAAGAATGTAATGTTATTTTTGTTTTTTGGCATAATAACTTTTCATTCTTATTTGCCTTGCAATTCTTCCTGATAATTTTATAGTTAGAAAATTTAAAGTTGAAACATATTCAAAATAATTTTTATATCCTATATTTTCTCCTACCTGAATAACTCCTCTTAACTTTTCAACAATTTTTTCTCCGCTTGATTCTAAGAAAGGATTACTTTCAAAATAAATAAAAGAAGAAACTATTTTTGAATATTGATCTGAATTCCTTAAGGATGTGTCCGGAACTGCTACTAAAGGGATTCCAGATTTTAAAGCTAATTTTTCAGCCAAATCATTTGCATTACCAAATTTAAAACCACTTAACATAGACCTTGCTAATCTTACAAGCCAAATATCCAACGCGTCTTTATCAATAGCATCTGGGACTGAATCAGGCCATTTTTTTTCAAAGCATAATTGTTCTAAATATTTTCTGTCATCATCAGTTGCTGGCTTGAAGTCTCTGGCAAAGGGCATATTTAAGATTGCAATTCCTCCGTATTGTTTTACAGAATCAATAATTTCATGAACATCCCAATGTTTATCGCAAGGAATTTCTCTTCTACAGCCCAAAGAATAAACATCAATTTTATGCTGATCTCCAGAAACCTCTTGTTCTGTTACTACAAATTGTTTATAACCGTTTAATTGAAATATTCTACCATATTCTCCAAGATTAGTTGTTGTAAATCTTTTTGATTTTTCCATAATATCAATAAAATTGTTGTGTGTCGGAGAACAATTAAAATCACTTAAACTTGCTAAAACAATATTATTGAGTAATAAACTTAAAGCTAAATCATTCGGATTAGTTTTGCTAAAAGAAGATTCTGGATGATGAGCATGTAAAACTGTTTTTGGTGAGATTTTCGTTACTAAATCTATAAAAAGGATAAAATTACCTAGATTATAAGTTTAATTGTATTACAATAATATTTTTAAATAATAATTTTCTAAGAGAAAGATGGCTAAGGAACTTTCAGTTATAGTTTATCTTAAAAGACCTTCTGAAGATGCTTTTACAAGGCAAGGTAATTTATATGATCTTAAAGTTATGGCTGAAGAACATCCTATGGTGTTTAGATTTGGTGTTGTTCCAGCAAGATTGAATGAGAAATTCGCTGCAGAATGTTATGGAAAAGATTGGAAAGAACAAGGTATTTATGTTTATCCAACACAAGTCATAGAACAATTAAGAGAAATGCAGGAAAAAGGTTTGGTTTTTATTGTTCAGCATAGCACAGACCATAGATGCATACAACAAAAACATGAAGAATTATCAACTTATTGTGATATTGCATGTCCTTGGCATAAAGAAGAACCAACAAAAGAGCAGATTAAAGAATATATTGCTAAAGGAAGGGTCTATATGGAAATGGTTGGCTTAAAGCCAGAGATTTTTACACCAGCTTCAACAACTTCTATTAATGCTATCATGGCTATATTTGAATCTGGTTATGACATAACAACAACTTTTGCGAGAGTTCAAGGCGGTGAACCACTAAGAACTAAATTTGAAGGTTATGGTGGAAAAATTGTTCTTCCGATGGCTGAAATCGATAATGATAAAATGATTTCAGAATGCAATGTTGTTTATTTGCATGATGAAGATTTTAATATTAAAATGCTTGCCAAATTATTACAATTAAAAGATAAAAGAGGGCTTGTTGATATTCATAGATTATGGAAAAAAGATTTTTTCTTGGATATCGCATTCACATCTGCTTTAGAGAAAGATATTAAAGCAAACAAAAGAAGAAGAATGATTTCAGATATTGGTGCAAGTACATTAGACTGTATTAAATCAGCTGGAAAAATGTTTGGTAAATGGATGACCTCTCCTTCTCAATTTCCTTATAGAGATCATAGCAACCTTTAAAAACTCATTTTTTCTTTTTCTAAACATGGTCAAAGGATTATATCATTATTTGAGAAAAAGTTGGAAAAAACCTTTTGATAGCAATAAAGAATTAATGAGAGAAAGGTTTATTGCATGGAGAAAAGAACCTGTTGTCTTAAGATTAGAAAAACCAACAAGGCTGGACAGAGCAAGAAGTTTGGGCTATAAAGCAAAAAAAGGTTTTGTTGTTGTCCGTGTAAGATTAAAAAGAGGAGGTCACAGAAGAGCTAAACCAAAGGGGGGAAGACAGATCAAGAATCTTACAACAAGGAAAAATTTAAATTTAAATTACAGAGCTATAGCTGAAATAAGAGCTGCTAAAAAATATCCTAATCTTGAAGTTTTAAACAGTTACTGGGTTGGACAAGATGGAAAGAGTTATTGGTTTGAAGTTATTCTTGTGAATTTTTCAAGTCCCGAAATAAAGAATGACAAAACAATTTCATGGATATCGAGCAATAAAAACAGGAACAGAGCTTTTAGAGGATTGACATCTGCAAACAGGAAATCAAGAAGTTTGAGAAACAGGGGAAATAAAAGATCTAAGTAATTCTTATAGTAAATATTATAAACATCAGAATTTTTTTAGAAGTATGATATCGAATAAAAATCTGACAAAGATAAGGGAAATTCTTAACAAATCGTCCAGCCCTTTATTTTTCTTTGATAATGACACTGATGGTTTGACTTCTTATTTATTGTTAAGAAGATTCTGCAATAAGGGCAAGGGAGTTGTTATTAAAAGTTACCCTGACTTAAATGTTTCGTATATAAGAAAAGTCACAGAATTAAATCCTGACTTGATTGTTATTTTAGACAAACCGTTAGTCTCAGAGAGTTTTATTAATTTGATTAAAGAAAAAGGAATTGAGATATTGTGGATTGACCATCATCCTCCTGAAAATATTCCTGAAGATATTCACTATTTTAATCCATTAAATGAAGAAAAATATTCAACAGAACCTGTATGTTACTGGTGTTATCAAATAAGCAGAAACATCAATGATATTTGGCTTGGAATTTTGGGATGTTTAGGTGATTCATATATGCCGGATTTTGCCTCAGAATTTTCAAAAAAATTTCCGGATTTGTTGCCTGAAGAATGTCTAAAAGAGATAAGAAAAGCTATGTATGAATCCCAAATAGGCTATTTAATGAAAGTTTTGAGTTTTTCCTTGAAAGACAGAACTACTAATGTTATAAAAATGTTAAAAATTCTCGGGGATGTTAAAGATATTTATGAATTGATTGGACAGAACAACAAGACAAAACAGATTTACAAAAGATTTGAGCAGGTAAACAGAAAATACCAAAAATTGCTTGACAAAGCAAAAATTATCGGAAATAAATCCGGTGGCGTTTTATTTTTTCAGTATGGTGGAGAATTAAGTTTATCCGGGGAATTGGCAAATGAATTAATGTATTATTTTCCCGAAAAGATTATAGTTGTATGTTACATGAGCGGAACATATGCAAATATCTCTGCAAGAAACAATCCAAAATCAGGAGGAGATTTACGAGAAATTTTAAATAATGCTTTACTTGGAGTTGAACATACTTGTGGCGGACATAAAAATGCATGTGGGGCAAAAGTTTTAATTGAAGATATTCCAAAATTTAGAGATAATCTTATAAAGGTGATAAAATAAAATGAAAAGAAGTGAAATAATTTTTTTAATTGTTAGTTTGTCCATAATTTTATTTATAAGCATAGTTCAAGCGCAGGATGAATACTACAAGGAATTGGAAATTAAAGTTGACATCAAAAATGATATTTCAAGCAATTCAGATAATTTGAAGGTTAATCTAACTTCTTTTCCAAAAGATGATTTGTTCCAGAAAGTTGAGACAGAAATTTCTCCAAAGGCAACAATTAGTGATGAGTCGATTTTGTTTGAATTTAATGAAAATGGAGATTATTCTATTTTAGTTAGCTCCAAAGTGAAATCTGCATTGAGATTTATCATGGTAAAATTTTCAAAGGAAATTCCATTGGATATCCCAAAGGAATACAAATTATATCTTTTACCGACTGCAAATATAAATTCAAATAATGAACTAATAAGGATAAAAGCAAAAAATATCGCTGGGAATAACAAGAATATTTATGAAATTAGTTCAGATATAGCAAAATTTGTAAAAGAAAATGTTGAATATGATTTAAGTTACGCTGGGCAGAACAAAGATTCTGTATGGGTTTTACAAAATAAGAAAGGTGTTTGTTCGGAATTTACGAGCTTATTTGTTGCATTATGCCGTTCACTGGGAATTCCAGCAAGATATGTTTCAGGTGTTGTTTATTCCAATATTGAAGATAAATTTAGGGAACATGCCTGGGCAGAAATTTATGATGGATATCAGTGGATTCCATTTGATCCGACATTCGGACAGTATGGTTGGGTTGATTCAACCCATGTAGTTCTTGGTTATCTAACTGACCCTGAAGAAGCATCAATAAGCTATTCTTATACTGGTGAAGTTGATATCGGGAAATTCGAAATAGAAACTGAGATTGAAAAGTATAATGAAAAAGTAAGTCCATTGGTTGAAATTGAATTAAACTGGTATAAAGATAAGGTTTCTTTAGATTCTTATGCTCCTTTGATTGTTAATGTTAAAAATCCGAATAATTTTTATGTTAACTTGCCATTATATATAACACAAGCTCCGGATAAAATAGAGGAAAATTACAAAGATGTTTTATTAAAACCATTGGAAGAAAAAAAAGTTTTCTTTTTGATTCATATTCCTAACTCAAGACAATGTGACTTTGGTTGTAAATCAGAGATTGTTTTGGAATCTTCATTTAACGATTATGAATCAATTGAACTTTATTTTTCATCAATGCAAGATAAAATAACAAAGGAGGAAGCTGAAAAATTAATTGAAGAGGAATCTGGAGAAAAGAATGAAGGATTAATTTTAATGGATTGTAAATCCAGTAAACAAACAATTTATCCCTATGAAGATGTTGAAGTAAATTGTGTTATTTCAAACCAAAAGGAGAATGATGAAGAAGTATTATTTTGCCTGAATGAAGATTGTAAAGAATTAAATGTTGAAAAAGATTCGTTAACATCTAAGGATTTTTCTGTTAAAATAGAGGAAAAGCCTATTGCTTTATGCGCTGAATTAAGAGACAGGAGAGGAAGTCTGATAGATTTTTCATGTTTGAGTTTCTCAATCTCAGAAAAACCAAATGTAGAAATCAAAAATATAGATGTTAAAAATGTAAGATATGGTGACGTTGTATACGGTAATTTCACATTTAATTCAAACAGAGATATTCAGATTGTTTTGAAAATTTCCAATATGGAAGAATATGAAATAGATTTAAAGAAAGGATTGAATGTTGCGAAAATTCCAATAAAAAGCTGGAAAATTAAAGATGATTTAATTAAGACAGAGATTATTTATAAGGAGGAAAGCAACACTTACAAAAACAGCCAAGAGTTTGAATTCGTTGTTGAAGATGTAAGTTTTTTAGAAAAAATCTTTGCTTGGTTCAAGATTTTAATGTTTAATTTTAGATTTATAGATTAGTAACTTCTCGCGATATAAACAACAACTTTTGCTGGTTTTCCGCATATTACACATTTTCCAGAAGGCTTTTCTTCATTTTCAATCTTTTTTCCTCGGACTTCGGCGTTAATTTCCTTTTCAATTACTTCGGCACATTTTTCTCCGTCTTTTTCCAGAGAACAGAAATTTATTTTTGCAATCTTTTTGCTGTCAACTGCTTTTTTAATTTCCTCTTTGGTTTTTGCCGAGACAATTGATGATTCAAATTTTTCTTTTGTTTTTTTCTTCAGCCTTTCATCAAACTTTTTGCCTTCATCATGAATTAATTTCGTGAGTTTTTCTTCGTCCACTTTAATTTTTCTGTTTTCATCTCTTAAAAATAAGATGTACTCTTTGTCATTTATTTCTCTCTCACCAACTTCCAGTCTTAATGGAACACCTTTCATCTCCCAGAAATAAAATTTTTCCCCAGGTTTTGTTTCATTCAAATCAATATTAACCCTAAAACCTTCTTTTGCTAATTTTTTTTTCAATGCCATACTTTTTTTTATAACTTTTGTCTTGTTTTCTGTTTTGTAAATAGGAACTATTATAATTTGTATAGGGGAAACTTTGAATGGATAAACCAAACCTTTGTCATCTCCGTGCCAGCTTATCAGTCCCGCAAAAATTCTGCTTATCGCCGGACCATAGCAAGTCTGCCAGACATATTTTTCTTTTTTATCATTATCCTTGAATTTAATGTCAAAAACTTTTGCAAATCCTTGTCCAAGCAAATGTGTTGAAGGCAACTGTATCATTTTTCCGTCGGGCATCAGAGTATCTGCAGCCGACGTTGTTATAGCCCCTGGAAATTTATCCCACTGAGGCCTTTCCAAAAATATTGATGGAACGCATAAATTATCAAATAATAATTCATAAGTTGTTTCCATATCTTCTTTAATTTGTAATTCAGAGTCTTTTCTTGTTGCAAAGCAGTTATGTGTTTCAACCCAGTAAAATTCTCTCGACCTGATAAACGGTCTTGTTGCTTTTGTTTCATAACGCCATACCTGAGCTCTCTGATATGCTTTAAATGGCAAATCACGATAACTTCTAATCCATAAAGAATACATTTGATACATGGCTGTTTCTGAGGTTGGTCTTAATGCAAGTTTCTCATTAAATTTTTCATTTCCTGCTTCAGTTATCCAGAATACCTGTGGCGTAAAACCTTTTATATGCTCTGATTCTTTCTTAAAATTTTCTTCGGGAATAACAGCCGGGAACCAATATGGCCTATGCCCTTTTCTCTTTAATATGGATTCAAGAATGTCATACATGATTTCCATGACTTCTACAGACCAAGGCTGAAAAACAAGAAAACCCTTGACATTATACCTTAAATCTGCAAGTTCAGCTTTTGCAATGATTTCAGAATACCATTCGGAGAAATTTTTCTCTTTCGAAATATTAAATGTTATTTTTGATGTCTCTTGTTCCATGATGAAAATTCCCCTAATTTTTAGCAGATAAAAACACTCAAGTGTTTTTCCATAAATAATTTAGGAATCAAATATTTTTAAACTTAAGTTTTTAGTTTATTTCTATAGGTCTTATCTCTTTGTATAATTTAACAGCATTAGTCAGATTATTTTTGCTTTCTGTGAAAATTGTGAAAATCTTCTCTCCTTTTTTGATTTTCTGTCCCTTATGCTTCCATAAATAAATTCCTGCCTTTAAATCCATAGGACTTCCAGCTATCCGTGCAAGAAGATTTATCCCCTTATTGTCTATTTTTTTGATAATTCCATCTTTATTTGAAATGATATCTTTTTTTGATTTATCAAGAACAAGTTTTTTTTCAAGTTCATTGAGATTTATTTTTTTATTATTCTGCGCTTCTATTATCTCTATAAATTTTTTTAAGGCTAATCCTGAATTTAAAATAACCTTTGCGTAATTAAATCCTTTATTTTTGGGTATTTTTCCTGTCAATTCCAGAAGTTGACCAGCCAAGAACAAGGACTTATCCTCTAAATCCATTGGCCTGTTTTTCTGCCTTGTTAAAACTGCTAATAAATCCCGCATTTCTAAAACTGGTCCGATTCCATTTCCGACTGGTTGGCTTCCGTCTGTAAAAACAACTTTAAGTTTGATATTAAATTTTTTCGCCACGAATTCAAATAATTCCTTTAATTCTAAAGCTCCTTCCTTGTCAACTTTTGCTGATTCTCCATAGCTTATATCAACAAGCAAATGTGTTGATGAAGCTGCAACTTTTTTTGACATTATACTTGCTACCAACTGGGAAACTGGATTAATGCTAACTATTTTTTCAACATTTATTATTTTGTCATCACCTGGAGAAAGATTTATTGATCCGTTCCAGATCAAGAAAGCATGTGCTTTTTCCAGAATTTTTTTAATTTCCTTGTCATCTAATTCTATTTTTGTAACTGTCTCCAGAGTGTCTACAGTTCCTGCTGCAGAAGTTATTGCTTTTGAAGATGTCTTCGGGAATACAGCATCCATTTCAAGGATATCTGTTGCTGCTGTAACAATTGAAACTACTAATGGTGTTGTCCTATTTCCAGCAATACCGCCTATAGAATGTTTATCAAGAACAAATTTGTGATTTAAATCTAATTTCGAACCGGTATTTATTAATGCTTTTGTTAATTGTAAGACATATTCCTTGTCTATTCCTTCAGATTTGTCTAAAAAATAATTTGCTGAAAGAAAATATGCTACTTCAGATTCTGTTAGATTGTTTGATACGATATCATTTATTATAGCATTTATTTTTTCCATAGGTAATTTTTTTCCCTCCATTCTTTCCCTTATATAATTGATGCTCATCGGCTCCAAAGCAGGAAGAATCTCCACCTTATCTTTGTCTTTTATGTCCAGAATATCAAAAATTTCTTTGGATAGTACAATTTTCTGGTTGCCAAAAAGGCAACTATTTTTATTTTTACAGTATGCTATGTCAACAACGGCTATTATAGATTTATTATTTCTAAGATTTTTGATAATTGCCCTTCTGTTTACTCTTACATTTAATTTTTTAGAAATTTTTTCGTCTATAATTGCTACCGGACGGCCTGCATAAAAATCCAATGATTTGACATTAAATATCATTTTACAAGTTTTCTATACCGCCTTTTCTATAATAGTCTAAGAGTGTCAATAAAAATTCCAAGATCATCGGTCCTATAACCAAACCGACAATTCCGAATATAGGCAAACCACCCAACATTCCTATTAATACAACCATCTCGGATATTTTTGCCCTTTTTCCAACAATCATTGGTCTTATGATATTATCTACTGTACTGACAACTGATAATCCATAAACCAGCAATAGTATACCGAAGAAAACATTGCCTTGCGCTATCATAACTATTGAAACCGGGAGCCATACAAGCCAAGGACCTATCAATGGTAATATTGAAATAAAAATTGCTAGAAATGTTAATAATAAAGGAGAAGGAGCTTGGAAAATGAAAAATCCAATACCTGCAACAATACCCTGAATGAGACCTACAACTATGGAGCCAAAAATAACCCCTTTTGTTATTCTTTTGAATTTAGAATAAAATTGCTCCTTAATTTTCTTTCTGAAAGGCAAAAGCTCTATTATCTGTTGTTTTAATGCTTCACCATCTCTTAAGAAATAATACAAGCCAAAGAATGTTATAAACAATCCAAGAATAATTTGGGGTGATTTTTCAAGCATATCCCCGATAGTGATCATTAATTTTGCTATAAGAGATATTACTGTTGACTGAATCGTTACTGTAACTTGTCTGCCAACTTCCGAAGATGAGGATAAAAATACAGATAATATTTTGTCAATAATAGTTGGCAAATCTAATTTTTGGATAGACATATACAAATTGAAAGTGTCTTTCAACAAAAACTGAGCAATTAACCATATTAATAATACTAAAACCAGAATAACCAGAACACAAATAATCAAAGCACTCAGACTTTTCGATCTTAATCTTTCTGAAAACCATTTATGAATTGGGAATAGCATATAAGCAAAAATTGCTGCTGCTAATAAAGCTGAAATGAATGGTTTGATGACTAAAAATGACAAAACAATCAATACAAGAAAAAATCCGATAATTGCAAATCTTCTGAATGTTAACTGCTGAGAAAATATTTTAATCTGTTTCGGTATATTTTTCTCTGCAGAACTTTTATCGTTAGTATTCTTATCTATACTTCTTTTTAAGTCAGGCATTTTCACCTCTTTGTTGATAATTACAGTATGGCTTATTTTATAAACTTTTTTGAGAAAGTTTTTTAAACTAAAGAAGCGAAAAATTAATATGAATTTTATAAAAGAGATTTTTATTGGAAATCAAAAAAATGCCCATGAGCAGTTTATAAGATTCAGCAGAGGGGTTTTTGGTGCAAAAGCTGTAATTAATTTAACTAAAACTTCCAAAATAAAAATTACATCAACTTACGAACTTGCCAATGATTTGGTTTATTTAATCTTTGATTTAGAAGATAAGGCTAAGATAGAGGGAAAAATACTGACAAAAGAGCCAATAACCAGTATTTTAAAAGAAAGTAAAATTAATTTTTCTGAAAAAAAGAGTTCAAAGGGCATTAATGAATATGTGATTGATAGTGAGATTGACAAAAAATTAATAGAAAAAATAAAAGATAAGATTTATTATTTTTTAGTAAATGTTACATCGAAAGATATAACATTGAAAATAAAGCAAACATTGCCTAAACCTTCAACTAAAAGTGAAGGAAAGGTTAATGATAAGTTCTGTGTTTTTGAAGCGGATTTGAAATATTGGAATGTTATTAAAAACGATTTTTTCTTTGATATTCCAGATGCAAAAAAAGTCAGGATAGTTCACAAATATGAAATTAAGGATATTATAATTCCAGCAGAGCTAAAAAATGAAAAGGATTTCTTGAAAGTTCGTTTGGGAGCCCAGCGAAAAGGAACGATGACAAGGGTCGTTGATATTAACGGTGAAAAAAAAGAAACAAAGAAGGATTTTTGCTGTTGAAGATTGTTATAATTATTTCCTTTTCAGCAAAAGAATTTGTCTTGAAATTAAAATTAAGGACAGAATTACCGAGGTTAGCCCTAAGATTCCTCCTACAAGGTCGTTTCTTAGAAAATATCTTAACGCAAATATCAACCATGCTATTGCAACTGCTATAAAAACAACCAGTAATGCTATATTTGCTGTTTTGTTTTTCATTTTTGTGTTATATTAACTCCAATAATTAAAGGTATATAAAATTAATCAAGAAAGATAGTAACCTTTAAAAAGACGGTTTTTCTCATATTTATTGAGTCGCACGGGAAGAATCTAAAATGTTAAAATTAAATGTAAAAACAAAAATAACAAATGCCAAAGATATCAAAACCGAGAGAAGGTTCATTAGCATATTGGCCTCGTAAAAGAACCAAGAAGTTTCTTCCTAGAGTTAACTGGGATAATCTTTCTCCAGTTGCTTTAAAAAATAATAAAAAAGGACTTCTGGGTTTTATATGTTACAAATCAGCTATGGTCTCTGTTCTTGTCAAAGACAATACACAGCATTCAATGACTAAGGGAAAAAATATTATAGTTCCGTGTTCTATACTTTCATGCCCCCCAATAAAAATTTTCTCATTAAGATTCTATAAAGACGGCAAAGTAATATCGGAAATTAATGTTTCTAACGACAAAGAATTGAAGAAAAAGTTAAAATTGACTAAGAAACAAATTAATGTTGAAGAGAAAATTAAAGAGTTAAAAGAAAAAGCAGATGATTTGAGGGTTATTGTCTACAGTTTGGTAAAAAGAGAATTCAAAAAAACTCCAGATTTGTCCGAGATTGCAGTATCTAGTTCTAATTTAGATGAAAAGATAGAATATGTTAAAAAATTTATTGGAAAAGAGATAAGAATAAATGATATATTCAACAAAAATGAATTGATAGATATTCATGGTTTAACAAAAGGAAAGGGATTGGTAGGACCTGTAAAAAGATTCGGATTGGGTTTAAAATTCCACAAAACAGAAAAAGGAGTTAGAGGACCTGGAACTTTGGGGCCATGGACTCCTTCGCGTGTTACATTCAGAGCTCCTTTGGCAGGTCAGCTTGGGATGTTTACAAGAGCTGAATATAATAAAAAAATAGTAGAGATTAATGACATTAAAAAAGAAGATATCAATCTTAAAAAAGGATTTGAAAATTATGGTTTAATAAAAACAGATTTTTTAATTTTAAAAGGTTCTGTTTCCGGACCAGAAAAAAGGCAACTAATTATAACATCTCCGTTAAGAAAAACAAAATCTACTGAAAAAGAAAATTTCGAGTATATCAGAATACTAAACTAAAATGAAGATAAAAGTTTATAATGAGAAAGGAGAAAAAGGAAAGGAGATAGAATTACCTATAATTTTTAACACTGAATTCAGACCAGATTTAATTCAAAAAATTTTCAGAATTTACAGAGAAAATAGCAAACAACCATATGGAAATTATGTTTTAGCTGGAAAAGAAGTTTCAGCTTCCGGTAAAATAAAACATAGAAGACATAAATGGAAAACCGCTTATGGTCATGGTATTGCGAGAATCCCGAGAAAAATAATGACAAGAAGGGGGGAGAGATTCTTCTGGGTTGGAGCTTTTGTTCCAAATACAGTCGGAGGTTTTAGAACCCATCCACCTAAAGTTGGACAAAGAAAATTAAGAATAAACAAAAAGGAAGTGTATCTTGCATTAAAATCTGATATTGCTGCAACATCAAAAAAAGATATTGTATTAAAAAGGTATGAAAATTTAAATGATTTGAAAATTGATTTGCCTGTTGTGATTAACACTGAAAAAATAAAGAAAGCCAAAGAATTCAAAACTATGCTTTTAAAAATATTCGATGATGTAAAAATTTTCAAGGAGAAAAAGATCAGGCCGGGAAGAGGAAAAAGAAGAGGAAGAAAATACAAACAAAATGCTGGTTTGCTAGTTATTATCGGTTCAAAAGAAAATTTAAAATTTGCAAATGTAGGAGTTGACATTGTAAATCTAAATAAATTATCAATAGAAAATCTATCTCCGGGGGGAGTTCCAGGAAGATTGACTGTTTATACAGAACAGGCAATGAAAGAAATTGGAGAGTTTAAATGAGATTTTTATTATATCCTATAACAACTGAAAAAGCAGTAAAGCTTGTAGAAATGGAAAATAAAATAGTTTTCGTTGTAGAAAAAAGAGCTAAAAAAGAAGAAATAAAAAAGGAGATTGAGAAAGAATTTAAAGTTGAAGTTGAGAATATAAATAGTCAGATTGTCAAAGGCAAAAAAGTTGCCTTTATAAAATTAAAATCAAAATATGTTGCTTCAGATATTGCAACGAAATTAGGTATGTTATAAAGATGGGAAAGAGAATAATCCAACAGAGAAGAGGAAGAGGAACCTCAACATACAGGGTAAAAAGGAAAGCTTATAGTATAAGAGTTTCATATCCAAACCAGAGAATAGAGAATGCTGAAGGAGAAATAATTAAGATTATAAATTCACCTGCACACAGCTCACCATTATGTTTGATTAAAATCGGAAAAATAAAGTTTTTTAACATAGCTGCAAAGGGGATTCATGAGGGAATGAAAATAAAAATTGGGAAAAATGCTGAATTGCAATACGGAGATGTTGCAAAATTAAAGGACATAGCCGAAGGAACTTCAATTTTTAACATTGAATCCAACCCATTAGACGGAGGAAAATTAATAAGAGCCGCCGGAACATCCGGAAAAATTTTGAAGAAAGAGAAAAATTCTGTTTCAGTTTATATGCCTTCAAAAAAGGAAAGGAAATTTGATGCTAACTGCAGAGCAACTATCGGGAATATAGCTGCATCCGGAAGATTAGAAAAACCAATTGTTAAAGCAGGAAAAAAATGGCATATGATGAAAGCAAAAGGAAAATTATATCCGAGAACATCTGCTGTAAAGATGAATGTCGTAGACCATCCATTTGGTTCTGGTAGAGGAAAGAATATTGGAAAGACAAAAACAGCTCCAAGAAACGCTCCTCCTGGAAGAAAGGTTGGAACATTAAGACCAAGACGTGTAGGAAAGAGAAATTAAAATGATGAAAAGAGAACAACTATTCAGAGGAAAAAGCATTGAAGAAATAAAAAATATGAATTTGAGAGAATTTTCAAATTTAGTAGATGCGAGAGCAAGGAGAAGTATATTAAGAAAATCTGAGATCATTGAAAATTTTATAAGAAGAATTGAAAAGAAAAACAATGTAAAAAAACAAATAAAAACACATTTAAGAGACATAATAATTGTTCCAAAATTTTTAGATTTTACAATTAATGTTCATAATGGGAAAGAATTTGTTCCTGTGACAATAAAACCAAATATGCTCGGACATAGATTGGGAGAATTTGCTATGACAAGAGGTCAAGTAAAACACTCAGCACCAGGTATAGGTGCTACAAGAAGTTCGGCTGCAAAATCCGTAAAGTAAAATGGTAGAAAAAAAACAAAAAATTGAAGAGAAAAAAACAGAAGTCAAAGAAGACAAGAAAATTAACTTAGTTGCAAGTATAAAAGGATTAAATTTAGTTGTATCTACAAAATATGCTGTAGATATTTGCAATCTCATCAGATATAAAGAACCTGAAATTATGATTAAATATTTGGAAGAAGTTTTGAAGAAGAAAAAAGCAATTCCTATGAAAGGTGAATATCCACATAGAAAGGGAATGATGTCAGGAAGATATCCTGAAAAAGCTTCAAAGCAATTTATAACATTATTAAAAAATTTGATAGCAAATGCAAGTTTTAAGGGCATGGATACCCATAATTTGTATATTTCAGAAGCTTTCGCAAATAAAGGAGAGAGATTTCATAGACGTGGAAGAAGTGGAATGGGAAAGAAAGCAAAGAGAACTCATGTTATAATAAAAGCGATGGAGAAAGGTAAAAAATGAATAAAAAATTTATTGAAACAAAGAAGAAGGAATTCGCAATAATTGAATATTTGAAAAATGAATTGGGAAAGGGGAAGGTAAGCGACATAAAAATAAACAGAACTCCATTAGGAGATAGAATTATCATAAAAACAAGCAAACCTGGATTGATTATTGGAAGGAGGGGGGAAATGTTACAGAAAATAACTTATATATTAAAAAATAAATTTAAATTAGAAAATCCGCAGATTGATATCGAAGAAATAGATAATATGTTGTATGATGCACAAAGCATCGCAGATCAGCTCGCTTTGTCTATGGAAAGATTCGGTCCTTTGAGTTTTAAAATTATTGCATATAAAATGCTTCAGAGATTAATTGACGCAAAAGTTTTAGGGGTTGAAATTGTTTTTGGTGGGAAACTTCCGAGTCAAAGAACTAAGACATGGAGATTTAGTTATGGTTATTTGAAAAAAACAGGAAATTATTCAACAACGCTGGTAAAGAGGGCGACTGCTACAGCATTCACAAAACCGGGAACAATAGGAATAAAGGTTTTATTAATTCCTCCAGAAACAAAAATTCCTGATAATATAGAAATAGAGAAAGGTGTAATTTTCGAGGAGATTAAAGAAGAAAAACCTGAAAAGAAAAAATCTAAGAAGAAATAAAATGGCTATATTAAAAAATAAAGAAATAAAGAATCTTGGAAAGGAAGAATTAAAGAAAAGATTGAAAGAATTAGAAAGAGAATTAATGAAAATTAACAGCCAGAGAGCAACCAAGGCAAATATAGAAAATCCGGGAAGGATTAAGGAAATTAAAAAAACCAGAGCTAGAATACTAACACAACTTAACAAATAACAATGGAAATATGTCCAAAGTGTGGTTTACCGAAAGAAGCTTGCATTTGTGGCAAGCTTATAAGAAGTAGACAAAAGATAAAGATAATAAGAGATAAGAGAAGATTTGGAAAAATAGTAACAGTAGTAAGCGGGTTTGATGATGAAAGTGACCTAAGAGAAATTGCAAAGGAACTTAAAAGTGAGCTGGCCTGTGGAGGAACATATAAAGACAAAAAAATAGAATTGCAGGGAGATCAAGTAAAAAAAGCCAAGCAAAAGCTAATAAATATGGAATTCGAAGTAGAAGATATGTAAAAAATGAAAGAAAAACCCAACATGATACTGACTGGGAGAGAGATAGAAATCACAGATTCAAAAAACAAAAGCCTAATCGGAAAGAAAGGCAGAGTGATTGAAGAGACAAAAAATACAATAGTGATGGAAGAAAAAAACAAAAGAACAAAAATAATAAAGACGCACGTCAAACTAAAAATCCTGGAAGAAAATGAAGAAATAAGTGGGAAGAAATTGGCAAGAAAAATAAAAAATAGAATAAAATAAACTTTTAGAAAAAATTTAATCAAAATAAGAAAAAATGAAAAAAGAAAAAAAACAAGAAAAAAATGAAGAAAAGATTAGTTGTACTGATAAAAAATGTCCTGCTCATGGATATGCAAAACCAAGAGGAAAAAGTTTTAAGGGATTTGTTATAAAGAAAAGAATGCATCATGTAACCATAGATCAGGAAAGATTAGTTTTTAATAGAAAATATGAGAGATTTGAGAAGAGAAGAGGGAAAATTCACGCTCATTTACCGTCATGCATGAAAGAATTTGTTAATGAGGGCGATTTGATAGAAGTTACAGAATGTCGTCCTTTAAGCAAAATTATTCATTTCGTTGTTACAAGGAAGGTAAAATAAAAAAATGAAAGCAGTAAAAGCAAAAATAAGCAAAGGAATAACAATAGGAACTTTGGTTAATGCAGCCGATAATAGCGGAGCAAAAATTGCAAGAATAGTTGGAATAGTTTCTAGAGGAAAGACAAAGAAAAGCAGAAATCCGGGATGTGGTGTAAGTGATTTAGTATTGGTAAGTATAAGAAAAGGTACTAAGGAAATGAGGAAACAAACGCATTTTGCCGTTATTGTAAGACAAAAAAAAGCATACCAGAGATTAACCGGAGAAAGATTAAGTTTTGAGGATAATGCTGTAGTAATATTAAAAGATAGGGAGGGAAATCCAAAAGGAACACAAATTAAAGGTGTTATTGGGAGAGAGGTCACAGAAAGATGGCCATTCGTAACAAAAATCGCATCTTTAGTATGCTAAAATGAAGAAAAAATTTTCAGATAAATGGATAAAAAGCAAACAGCCGAGAAAACAAAGAAAATACAGAGAGAATGCTCCATTACATTTAAAACAGAAAATGCTTAAATCAACGCTATCAAAAGATTTAAGAAAAAAATATGGAATAAGAAATATTATATTAAGAAAAGGTGATACAGTTAAAATTATGAGGGGAAATTTCAGAAAGAAAGAAGGAAAGATTTTAGAAGTTAATTTGAAAAAGATGAAAGTTATGATTGAAAATATACAAATAAACAAGAAAGATGGAACAAAGGTCAATGTTTGGATTGATCCTTCAAACTTGAAGATAACACAAATTAATTTAGATGATAAAAGAAGAAAGGAAAAAATAGAAAAGAAAATAAGTGGAGAAAAGAAAAAATGACTCACCTAAAAAGATTATCCGCACCAAAAACATGGGAAATATTGAGAAAAGAGAAAGTTTACGCGGTAAGACCAAAACCTGGAAAGCATGAACATAAATATGGAATTTCACTCGCCGTGTTTTTAAGAGATATAGTCGGAATATTCAAAACATTGCATGAAATTAAGAAGGTTATGTATAATAAAGAAATTTTTGTAGATGGAAGAGTTATAAAAGATTATAAATATTGTTTAGGATTTAATGATATAGTTTCCATACCTAAAATAAACAAATTTTTCAGGATTGTTTATTCGATAAAAGGTGGAATATCTTTTATTGAAATTAATCAAAAAGAATCTGAATTAAAAACATTAAAAGTTATAAGGAAAGATGTTGTAAAGAAAGGAAAAACACAAATAGGTTTTTACGACGGCTCAAATCTATTAACTAATGAAAAAGTAAAGATGGGCGATAGTGTTCTTATAAATTTAAAAGACAAAAAGATTGTTAAGGTTCTTCCTTTGGAAAAGAACTCTTTTGTTGAGATTATAAAAGGAAAGCATATAGGTAATCATGGTATTATAAAAAATATAGAAAAACAGGGAAATAAAACTCTAGCAGAAATTGATGTTGGAGATAAAAAGATTAAAACTTTAATTGAAAACGTTTTCGTGGAAGTAAAAAGATAATATGGGAAACTCAAATGTTAAAAATATAATGAGGCAGATTAATGTAGACAAAGTTACATTGCATTGCAGTACAGTTGATGCTGGAAAATTAGACAAGAGCATAAAATTATTAAAAATTATAAGTGGTATGGAACCTATCAAAACAAAAGCAACAAAGAGAATTCCTACTTTTAAGATAAGACCAGGATTGCCTATCGGATGTAAAGTTACATTGAGAGGAGAAAAAGCAAGAAATGTATTAAAACTTGTTTTAGAGACGGTTGATAATAAAATAAATTCGAAAAAAATAATGGATGGGTCATTTTCATTCGGTGTTAAAGAGTATATAGATATTCCATCAATACAATTCCAGAGAGATATTGGAATTTTGGGTTTTGATGTTACTGTAACTTTAAAGAGAGCTGGTTATAGAGTATTATTAAAGAAAAGCAAAAAAGGAAGATTCCCAAACAGGCAAAGAATAAAAAGGGAAGAAACAATAAATTTCGTTAAAGAAAATCTTGGAATAGAGGTTATATAAAATGGGAGCAAGCGACTGGAAAAATATGTTGAAGCAAATTGATAATAAGCCGCAAATAAAACAGAGATTTTTGAAATATTGCAAACCAAAAGACAGAAAAGCTGGAATTGCAGCATTCAAGTGTGAAAGATGTGGTCGTTATGGAGCTCATATTAAAAAATACAATCTGCATTTATGCAGACAATGTTTCAGAGAAGTTGCTGAAAAAATCGGATTTAAAAAATATAATTAGGAGAAAATATGACAGTAAGAGATTGGTTATCAAATGTTTTGAATGATATAATGAATTGTAAGAAGGTTGGAAAAAATGAAACAATTGCAAGAAATTATTCAAAATTAGTTTTTGAAGTATTAAAAATAATGGAAAGTGAAGATTATATCAAAAAAGTAGAAGAAGTTGATGATAAATTCAAAAAACTATCTATAAAGATAGGTAACTTAAATAAATGCAAGGCTATAAAACCAAGATTCTTTGTTTCAAACAGAGGATTTGAAAAATATGTAAGAAGATATCTGCCTGCACGAGATTTTGGAATAATCATTGTTTCAACAAATAAAGGGTTGATGACTCATAAAGAAGCAATTGAAAAAAAATTGGGAGGAAGTTTGATAGCTTACTGTTATTAAAATGCATAAAGAAATCATTGAAGAAATAGAAATTCCAGAAGGAGTAGAGATTACAATAGAGGGAAGTTTATTCAAAGTTAAAGGTAAAAAAGGTGAGCTTGATAGAAATTTCCAAGTTGCAAATGTAAAAATAGATAAAAAAAATAATGTTTTAGAGATTATTGCAAAAAAAGCTACTAAGAGGGAAAAGAAGATGATATATACTGTTGTTGCACATATAAAAAATATGATTAAGGGTGTTAAAGAGGGTTATAAATATAAATTACAAATAGCATCCTTGCATTTCCCAATGAATGTTAGGTTTGACAAAGAAAAGAATGTTGTTGAAATCAAAAATTTTCTTGGAGAAACAAAGGAGAGATTAGCTAAAATTTTTCCGGGTGTAGAGGTTAAAATTGAAAAAGAATTTATAACTTTGGAAGGAATTGATAAAGAAAAAGTTGGACAAAGTGCAGCAAATATAGAAACCGCATCAAAAGTCAGAAACAAGGATAAAAGAATATTCCAAGATGGAATATGGATAATAGAAAAAAATGATAAAAATCTTTTAGAATAAAATGGATAAAGAGCATTTATTAAAAATTAAAAAAGAAAAAAAGAAAAGACAGCCTATTTTTCTTAGAAAGGATTATAACAAAAAACTAAAATTGGGAAAAAAGGAAAAGAAAAAAAGAAGATGGAAATTCCCGGTGGGAGTTCATAATAAGCAGAGAAAGAGAATGAAGGGACATAGGAATATTGTTTCAATAGGATACAAATCACCGAAAGCTCTAAGACATCATTTCAATGAATCTAAGATTATAAAAATCTATTCGGTTAATCAGCTTAAAAATTTACCAAAAGAAAAAGATTTTGTTTTATTATTAGGGGGCATTGGAATGAAGAAAAGAAGTGAGATATTAAAAATAGCAAAAGATAGAAATTTGATTTTTATTAATGTTAAGAATATTGATGAGGAATTAAACAAGATATATGTTGAGATGAAATCAAGAAAAGAAGAAAAGGATAAAAAGAAAAAAAATAAGGTTAAGAAAGAATCAAAGGAAAAAGAGAAAGTTAAGAAAGTAGAAGAAAAATCAACTGAAGAGAAAAAATGAAGACATTAAAAACACAGAGAAGATTGGCTGCAGATATATTGAATGTTGGTATAAATCGGATAAAATTTTCTTCCGATAATTTAGATGATATTAAAGAAGCTATAACAAGGGAAGATATAAAAGAATTAGTAAAAGAAGGAATAATCACAATAAGGCCTGAAAAGGGAGTTAAGAGAAGAGCGGGAAAGAAGCAGGATTTAAGAAGAAAGAAAGGAAGAAAAAGGGGTGGTGGGAGTAAAAGGAAAATAGTTTACAGGAGAAAGACGGAGTATATGGTATTGATAAGAAAATTAAGAAAATATTTAAAAGAATTAAAAGAAACAAAGATAATAAACAATTTGGAATATAGAAAACTCAAAAGATTGGCAAAATCCAGAGTTTTCAGGGATAGAAAAAATCTTGGGGAATACATCACAAATCTAAAGAAAAAAGAAATCATTCTTCGTAAAAATCCTAAATCCAAATTAGACAAAATTAGAAAGAAAAAAGAAGAAAAAGTTGAGATTGAGAAAAAAAATAAAAAAGCTAAGGAGAAGAAAAAATGAGGAAAATGAGAAAATTAAGTTTTAAAAGAAGAGAAGAGCATAGAACAGATTACAAAGCAAGGTTAAATATTCTTAAAGGCGGAAATAAAAGATTAATTGTAAGAAAAAGTAATAAATATATTCTGGCCCAGATAGCAGAAAGCAAAGAAGGCCAGGATAAGATTTTGTGTGAAGCAACCACGATGGAATTTAAGGATAAAATCAAAGAATTAAAAAGTTTAAAGAATATATTTATTGCATATAACTTAGGAAAACTTATTGCAAAAAAAGCTACTGCATTGGGGATAAAAGAAGCTATAGTGGATATTGGAATTAATAGGTCGACAAAAGGTTCTAGAATTTATGCTGTTTTAAATGGAGCAATAGATGGTGGATTAAAAATTCCCCATAATGAAAAAAATTTTCCTTCAAAGGAAAGATTAAATGGAGAGCATATCAAACCTGAAATAAAAAATAAAATTAAAGATCTGGTAAAATAAAATGCCTAAAAAGAAAATTGAAGACAAAGAAAAGAATGAAGATATTATTGAAATAAAAGATGTAGAAAAAAGGACCAAAGAAGAGATTGAAAAGGAAGAAAAAATAGCTAAATGGGTTCCAAAGACAGAAATTGGAAGAGAGGTAAAAGCTGGAAAGATTAAAGAGATAGATGAAATTTTTAGACATGGAAGAAGAATAATAGAATCAGAAATTTTTGATGTTCTTTTGCCTAATTTAGAATTTGATTTGATAAAAATTGGGCAGTCAAAAGGAAAATTTGGTGGAGGAAAGAGAAGAGCTTGGAGACAAACACAGAAAAAAACTTCAGAAGGTAACAGACCGAGTTTTGCTGCGATGGTTGTAGTTGGAGACAGGAAGGGACATGTTGGTGTCGGGATGGAAAAAGCAAAAGAAACTTTACCTGCAAGAGAAAAAGCCAAAAGAAAAGCAAAATTAAACATAATCAAAATAAAATTAGGTTGTGGAAGTTTTGATTGTGGATGCGGAACTAACCACAGTATTCCATTTAAAGTGGAAGGAAAATGTAGTTCTGCAAGAATAATACTTATACCAGCCCCAAAAGGAACTGGGTTGGTTGTAGATGATGAAGTAAAAAAAATTTTAAAATTAGCGGGAATTAAAGATATATACTCAAAAACCTTCGGACAGACCAGAACAAAATATAATTTGATAACTGCTTGTATTAATGCTTTAAAAAAAATAAATGAATTTGTGGAGAAAGAATAAAATGTTTGTTGCAATAAGAATTAAAGGAAGGATAGATATTAGTTATAAAAACAAAACAACTTTTGAATTGCTTAAATTAAGAAGAAAATTTGCATGTGCAATTTATTCAGAGACTAAAGAAATAGAAGGCATGTTAAAAAGAGTTGAAAATTATATAGCTTATGGAAAGATTGATGAAAAAACTTTGAAAGAACTTATAATTAAGAGAGGACGTTTAACTGGAAATAAAAAAGTTGATGAGAAATTGATTAACGATAAATTAATTAAAGACGTGACTGATGGAAAAGTTAAATTAGAAGAAAAAAATATAAAACCATTTTTTAGATTAAATCCTCCAAGAGGTGGATTTAAAAAATCTACAAAGAAAATGTTTCCTAATGGAATCTTGGGAAATAATAAAGAGAAGATAAATGAATTTATAATAACTATGCTGTAAAATGAAAATAAAAAAAAGAAATAAAAGTTCAAGAAGGATGGGTAGAAGAACCTGTTTCTGGGGAGCAAGAAAAAAACACAGAGGAAAAGGCAATAAAGGTGGAAAAGGAATGGCTGGTAGCGGTAAAAGAGCTGACCAGAAAAAAACATTAATAATAAGCAAATATGGAAAAACATATTTCGGAAAGTTTGGTTTTAAGAGTATTCAGCAGAAAAAAAACAGAAAATTAAAAGAGATAAATCTCCAAGATATTGAAAAGATGATTGATTATTTTAAGAAAAAAGGTTTGGTTAAAGAATCTAAGGATAATGTTGAGATTAATTTGAAAGGATATAAGATTTTAAGCGATGGAGAACTAACTAAAAAATTAATAATAAAAGCTAGTGGCTTTTCAGAAAAAGCCATAGAGAAAATTGAAAAAAAAGGTGGAAAGGCAATTCGGATTTCAGAAGAAAAAATAAAAAAAGAAATAAAAGACAATAAGTAAAATGCCTTTATTTAAAAATTTAATTTCAAATCTTCCAGAAGTTACTCCACCTACAGAAAAAAAACTTAATTTTAACACAAAATTAAAATGGACCCTTATAGTCATTGTCCTTTTTTTTATCTTATCAAATATTCCTTTATTTGGATTAGCCAGCAACGCACTGAAAAGATTTGAATATTTATCAGTTATTCTTGGAGCCACTTTTGGCTCATTGATGTCGCTTGGCATTGGACCGATAGTAACAGCCTCTATCGTATTGCAATTATTGGTTGGTAGCGAGCTTATAAAAATAGATACGACTACAGAAGAAGGAAGAAAATATTTTCAAGGTATACAGAAATTTTTGGCAATAGGATTTACTGTTTTTGAATCAGTAATTTATGTTTTAATGAAAGGACTTGGAGCTGTTCCAGGGTTAGAATTAGTTTTGATTATACAATTAATCATCGGTGGTTTGTTAGTCATATTAATGGATGATCTTGTTTCCAAATATGGTTTTGGTTCAGGTATAAGTCTGTTCATCGTAGCGGGTGTAGCATGGGAATTATTTGTTTCAGCTTTTGCTTTTATCGGACCGCAGGGAACAATTCAACCTGTTGGTAGATTATGGGTTTTGATAAGTTCGATAGCAAATGCAAATCCAACTTTAATGGCTTTGGCTTTAGCTGCAATAATTTCAACAGTAATAATATTTTTAGTTGTGGTTTATGTTCAATCCATGAAAGTTGAAATCCCTTTAAGTTTTGGCCGAGTTCGGGGATTTGGTTTCAGATGGCCGCTGGCATTTTTATATGCGAGCAATATTCCGGTTATCTTAACAGCTGCGCTGCTCGCAAATATCCAGCTAATAGGACGTTTAAGCAAGTCAGCATTTATTGCTGTTTTTGATAGTAACGGTGTAATAACCGGGGGAATATTAAAATGGTTTTCACACGTAGATTTACCACAAAAAATAATAACCAGGGGGTTACTACCTACAGATATAATTCAAGCTGTATGTTACACATTATTTATGATTGCATTTTCAATTTTATTTGCTGTATTCTGGGTTAAAACATCTGGTATGGATGCAAAAAAACAGGCGGAAAATATAGCAAAAAGCGGAATGTCTATTCCCGGATTCAGGCAAAATCCAAGAGTTTTGGAATCTATTTTAGAAAGATATATAATGCCTCTAACCGTAATGGGTGGAGCTGCTGTTGGTTTATTAGCTGCAGGAGCAGATCTACTCGGAGCATTGGTCAGGGGAACAGGTTTATTGTTATCAGTTATGATAGTTTACAAAATGTATGAAAATATAGCTCAACAGCATGCTTATGATATGCATCCTGTGTTGAGAAAATTGTCGGATTAAAATGGTATTTTTAGATATAGTAATAGCGTTTGCAAAATGGTCACCGCTAGGTTTGCCTCCCGGTTTGGTTAGTATATTCATAGTTTCAGCAATTTTAACTTTGTTATTGATTTTTGTTTACAAATGGACAACAAATCAAAAAGAGATGGAGGAAAATAAAAAAAGACAGAAAGAAATACAAGAAGAGCTTAAACAGAACAAAGATAATATTGAGAAGACAAAAGAATTAAGCTCCGAGTTAAGCACTATAGCAATGAAAAGTTTAAAGCTAAGTTTTAAACCTATGCTATTTACTTTTATACCTGTAATAATAATTTTTGCTTTATTAAAGGAGATGTATAAAGTTGCTGAAATCGGAAATATTATTTATTGGGGAAAAAATATTCCAATAGTTGGAGATGGGGGAGGATGGTTTTTTTGTTATTTTGTTTTAAGCTTAGTTTTCAGTATAATTTTTAGAAAAATCTTTAAGATACATTAAAAATGGAAGTCGGAAGAATATGCCAAAAAATAATGGGGAGAGAAAAAGGAAAATATTGTGTTATAATTGAAAAGATAGATACAAATTTTGTTATCATAGATGGTTATGTCAAAAAGAGAAAATGTAATGTAAATCATCTGAAAATTTTAGATAAAAATTTAGAATTAGACAAGAAAATTTCCAAAGAGGATATAATAAAAAAGCTTGAAAAAGAAGGTTTTAAGCAAAAAGAAACTGTTAAGATAAAAGAAAAATTCAAAAAAGTAACAAAGGATAAAAAGAAAAATGAAAGAAAAAAATGAAATTGATGCAGAGAAAATTTTTCAGTTAAAATTATTTGAAAAAAGGATTAATGAATTACAACAACAAATACAAGTTATAGAGGAAAAGATTAACGAGATTGAATATTTGAAAAATGGACTTGATGAAATAGAAAATTCAAATGATAAAGAGATACTATCTCAAATCGGTCCGGGGATATTTGTCAAGACAAAATTAATAGAAAATAAAAAAGTTTTCGTTGATATTGGCTCTAAAAATATTTGTGAAAAGAGTATTGAAGAAGCAAAAGAATTTTTAACCAGACAAATAAAAAAGATTAGAGATGTAAGAGAAGAGTTAGTTGAGGAAATAGAAAAAATAATAAAAAATTTGCAAGAAGGCAAATTTTAAAATTCTTTTATTTTTAATATGATTATTATGCAAAAAAGCAATACAACTATTGATAAAATCCACGCAATATTTTCCGAGATTTTCATATTTTCATTTTCATAAACTGTAAATCCTGTTAGCGGATTATTAAACTCTGTTAAAATTTCAGTGTTTGTTTCTTGAATCTCTTCTTTCTTGTCTTCTTCACTCAAATTTAAAGTTGCAGATTTATTTTTTTCTTGGTTATTCGTTTCTTCTGCCTCACATTCTTCATTTTTTTCTATATTAATTTCTACTTTTTCTTCAAGATTCAAGCCTTCTATTATTATATTACCATTCCCTTCTTTAAGTTTAGAGTCACAATTATCATTCAATTCAATTGGAACTTCTAATTCATACAATTTATATTTTTCTCTTAGATACAAGGTTGATTTTTCACTCGCTTTTTCGCCTTCGGAATCTTCAACATAAATATAAATGGCATATTTTCTTGTATCACCTTTATAAAATTTAAGTTTTAATTTAAAAGAAGAGCCAAAATTAACATTTTTATCATAATCTAAAATTTCTAAATACGAATCTTTCTGTTTTTCCTCGGTCTGATTTTGTGTTTGGTTTGATGTCTGATTTTGTTGAGTAAAATTACATTCAACAGAAATATTCTTATTGTTAAATTCTTTAGAAGATGTAGAGTTTGTTTTTCTTATTTTTGGATTTAATATCGCATTTCCATCAAAATTTTCGATTTTAAATATAATTGAGGTGTTTCCTATTTTGTTATCAACTATTAAAGCAGATTCAAAATAATAATTTGTTGAAATCCATTCATTACCATCGTAAAATTTTCCAATCCTTGTTCCGTTTAAACTTAAAATATCTATCTTTATATCATAAAAGGAATCTGCAAAATTTGATGATAAAATTGATATTGAAAAATTTTGACTGCAATTTACTTTTTCTTGGTAGAATAAAGACAAATTTTCCTCTTTATCTTCAATTTCGAAATAATTATTTTTGGAGCATGGATTTGGAATATTATTAAACCATGATTCATTAATCAATTGTATACTTTCTCCTTCTGAAGCTGTATTTGTATAATTAATATAATCTTCCAAAGTAGAATTATTCCAAATCCAGATTTCATCTTGAGAATTCGCCAAACCAAGTGTTCCTTCAATAACAAGACAGGAACAGTTCCATATCTTATTGAAATTTGTGATATTATCCGCTATAATCGCATAGGAATCTGGATTTAAAATTCCGTAAAGAGTTGAATTTTTGCTTCCCTTATCTTTTAAAATCCAACCAGTAAGATTTATTTCTTTTTCTCCGTTATTATAAATTTCTATCCATTCTCCATTCGTGTCAGAACCTTGGGAATCTGAAGGATTATAAAGAATTTCATTAATAAATATTTCTGTGGATGAAAGAGTTATTGAAAAGATAATTACAAAGATGAAAAGCAATTCTTTTTTCATTAAGAATAAAATAATTTAAGGATATTTAAAAATTATTGTAATTAAGTGGGTCAGCTAGTTTTGCTCGAGGAATAATAAAAAGTTACCTTGTAAATCCCTCGGTTTTGCTACCCCACAAGCGCTTTAACTTTAGATTAGGGCTGCTTTCTTCCGAATCTGACCCGATTCACTAAAGCAAAGCCGAGCAGGACAAAACGTCAACAGAATGAAACAAGACTTAATATTACTCTTTGTCACTCGCTAGCATTTGGCTTGCCATAAAGCCCATTTGCAATCTAGCAGAGGGCTAGCCTGCAACCTTGACCCGATATTAGGAATACATTCTTATATTTAAGATTATCGTTTAAAAAAATTTATATAAACAGATTATTTTATTATATTATGAAAAAATTAGGTATAGCAATAGAACCGATTTTAAGTGAGTTTAAAGATATATAGGAGATAATCGAGGTTTTGATTGCTAAAGGGGAAAAATTTAATCATATCGAATTGCATTCGAAATTTTTAGATGAATTTTTAGTGTTTTTTCTTGAACTTATAGAGAAATCTAAAATAAATTTTTCTGTACATATGCCGCATATGTATTCTAAAGAAAAAGTTAATTTATGTTCTGCTGTCAAAAAAGATAAAGAAAAAGCTTGTTATTGGTTAAAGAAATCAATACATCTTTCCAAGGAGCTAAATGCAAAATATATTATATTGCATCCTGATGTTCCTAAAAAATGTTCGAAAGAAAAAGGAAGAGAGGTTTTAGAGAAACATATAAAAGACAATATGAATCTTTTAAAGAAAAATCAGATGTTTTTAATTGAAAATATGCCTTCAAAAGATTATTGTATTTCTAATGTTGAAGAAATGAAAGAATTTCTCAAAAAATTCGATAAGAGCAAAGTTGGTTGTGTATGGGATATTGCACATTCATATTTTGTCATGAAAGACAGATTTTTACAATTTCCAAAAGTTTTAGAGAAAAGTATCAAAGAGATTCATATATGTGATTTTGGAAAAAATGGAGAAGACCATTTGGTTTTAAGTAAAGGTATTATGAATATTAAAAAAATTGGAAATTCGATAAAAAAATTTAAAGTTCCTTTAATTTTAGAGATAAAACCGGAAAATATTGATGATATAAGCAACTCGAGAAAAATTTTGAAAAAATATTTTTAATGTTTTCTTTTCTTAATTTTTCTGTTTATATGTCTTTTAATCTTTTTTCTTGGTTTAATTTTTGTTTTTTTGTTTTTTATGGATATAAATAAACCGAAGACAACTGCCAGGAAAGCCAAAAACAGAGCTGTTAATCCCGAGTAACTTAGATAAGCTGAATTATTTCCGAATACAGAATAACCAGTAATGCTTCCGCTGAAAACAATTGCAAAAATTCCTAAAATGCCTAATACAACTGCTGCTACTGCTGCAGGTGTTGCATATTTTTTTGCGGCTTCTTGAGCTGCAGATACTGTTTCATCAAAATGTTTTTCTAATCCAGAAGCTATACCTCCAACGTTCCTTTCTAATTCCCTCCCTTGCCTCCTTTGTTTCCACTCACTAAATAAACCCTTTGGTGGATTTTTTTCCTGCCTTAATCTCGCTAATTCAGTATATGTCATCAACTCCCTTGCTCCTTCCAAACCCAAAGCTAATCTTTGTTTTGTTTCATCAGTAGCATAACCACTTACTTTTTCTAAAGCACCATGAAAAAGTTTTGCTACACTTTCTGTTGTCTGATATGCCTTACTTTTAGAAGTTGGTGATGAAGTATAAGTATGTCCAGGTGAAACATTTCCTCCAGATAATGAAGCAACAAGTTTTTCCAAATCAGCACCTTCAACTGCTCCATCTGATTGATTCGCGCTTTGTGTCAGAGCTGCCAAAAGTAATTGATTTATGTCTATTTGCTGATTCTGTTGCTGAGTTTGCCTTGGCTGACCTTCATAAATATTAACTCCTTTAAGTTTACCCAATGGAACACCTAAAAATTCACTCAGATATTTGGCTGTGTCTGAATAGAGATTAATTGTTTTTATTCCAAGTTGTTCTCTTCTTCTATAAAAATCTGCTAATAAAGCTAATTGTTTCGGATCTTGTATATAAATTGGACCTGCTAATGAAGCTCCAAATTCCTTTAATAAACTTTGGTTAACTGCTGTTTGAATTTCTCTTTGATATTTATCTTTTACCATGTTAATTTTCCTCCAGACAATTCAAAAATTCTTCTGATTGTTTCCATGCACATTTAGTATTGATGCATTCACACGTTGTTTGTTTATAACATTTATATTCATCTTTCCATTCACAGGTTGTAAATCCCTGATTTTCGATAAAATCTTTTGTTCCGCACAAAGTTCCTGAACAGCCACCGATATAACAATCTGAATTTGTACTACAAGAATCTTTATTTTGCTCCTGCTTTTCACATCCCTGAATAAACAAGGTTAAAAGCATTAAAATTAAAATTAACAATAAAGCTCCTCTTTTCATAGTTAAATAAGATTTTAGAGATTTTTAAATTTTTGTAATTTGTCGGCAGTTTTTTTTAGTTCCTCGATATGCTCTTTTTCTAATTTTAGCTCCTTGATTTTTACGCCTTCTGAAGTTAAAACTGCCGGAACTCCCAAAGCTATATCTCTTAAACCATATTCGCCTTCCAAAACACAAGAACATGGAATAATCTCTTTTGTATTGTTTAGTATGGCATTTATTGTTTTTGCTATGCAATAAGCTGGTCCATATTGCGTATAGCCCTTTAATTCAATTATTTTTTTGGAAACATTTTTTAATTCCTGTTTTTGAGAATCATTTATTTCTTTTGTTAGAAAAATCTGGTTTTCTCCGTGTTCTCCGATAACAATCCCACTTAAATTTAAGGAGTTTAATCTAGCTGTATCAAGATAATTGCCAAACCCTATAATTCTATTTCTCGGCATATTACTTTTTTTATAGATATAATAAGTCAAAACATCAACGGGGTTTGTTACAAGAATTATTATTTTCGGTTTATGATGCAAAACATTTCTTAGGATTTCATCAATTATCTTTTTATTAATATTCAGAAGGTCCAATCTGTCTTTTACATCCGGTGTCCTTGCTTTTCCCGCAGTTATAACAACAATATCTGAATTTTTTGCAAAAGAATAATCCTCTGTTCCTATAATTTTCACATTTTTTTTCATTGCTGAAGCTGTGTGTTGCAAATCCAAGGATTCGCCTTCAGCCAAATTTTTTATTACATCAATAAGAACTATTTCTCTTATGTTATTTTTTAGGTGTAATAAAGAGAAAGCTACAGCACTTCCTATTTTTCCCGCACCAACAATTGTTATTTTTTGCATTTTAATGATTGAAACTGCGGGGGGAAGGGATCGAACCTTCGTAGGCACTAAGCCACAGGATTTCCTAGCCATTTTCTTTCTTGTAAGAAAGAAACTAGGCTTCTAAAGAAAGAACAAATCTTTCGTTTGGATTTAGTTCTCTTTACAAGAGGTGCAGCTTTTTTTCCATGAAACCAAATAAGTTTCTTTGGGTAAAGCGTAGACCTTCTTTTCTAAAGAAGGGATTCGCACTTAAGTCCTGCCCGTTTGGCCACTCCGGCACCCCCGCATGCTATTTAGAAAGAGAAATAGTTTAAAAAGTTAATTATGCGGGGGATAGTACAAAAATTCTGATGAATTTCTGTCTGCCAGATTTAAGCATAAATCTGTCATATTCGAACCTCTCGAATCCTGTGATTGATGCGGGAGACAGGACTTTCGTACCTTTTCCCCATCCACGCTTTTTCGTTAACGTTTTTCTGGAAAAAGGTTATTCGAACCTGCGTAGGCACTAAGCCACGACGGCCTTAACGTCGTCCGTTTGACCGCTCCGGCACTCCCGCACTTAAAAGATTGTATTAAAAATTATATAAATCTTTTTAAAATGACTTTTCCTTTGTTGTTTAATGACTTTAAACCTTGAAGAAAGAGTTCTAGACTGGATTGAAGATTTAAAGGTTGAAAGAAAACCTAATGCTTCTCTTTATGAAAGAGCATTAAATACTGAGATAAATGCGGTCAAATTAGTAGGAAAATTTTTTCTTTATGGTGGTATCGGAGAGGTGTATTACAAATGGCAGGAAAAACTTAGTGAAGATTTGGGGAAAAGGTCCAATTATTTTTCATTATATGCCCTCGGAGCTGTTTCTGTTATCAATGTTGCAAAATTAGGGGTGGCATTATTATCGTCGTTACATCCTTATACAACTTTCCTGGAATACCTTTCGTTAGGCCTCTTTGTTGAAAGTTGTCTAGAGCTTATAATTAGAATCCCCTATGTTTTAATAAAAAAAGAGCATTGGGATCTGGTTTATTTGAAATTCCCTTAAGAATTTATGATGCATTAGAACAAAGAAAAGATTATAAAAGGAAAATTGAAGAAAAAAATCCTGAGCTTGCTCATAAGACTAGGGAATATTGTATTCTAAAACCTTTTTATTTTATCAGGAACCAACTACATTTACTAATGAAGAATTTTGCAGAAAAAGGAGAAGCTAATTTTAGAAAAAAGGAAAAAAGAATCAAAGCCCCTGACAGGACTTGAACCTGTGACCCCCTGCTTACGAAGCAGATGCTCTACCACTGAGCTACAGAGGCGTTAATGTTTTAAGTTATATTTTGTTAATAAAACTTATGAAAACACTAAAAATTGGAAATATAAAGATAAAAAATAATTTAGTGTTAGCTCCAATGGCTGGTTTTAGTGATTTGCCATTCAGATTAATATGTAGAAAACTTGGGGCTGGCTTGACTGTTTCGGAAATGATTTCTATTAATGGATTCTATTTTAACAGCAAGAAAACCCCGGAATTGGTAAAAACCTGTGAGGAGGAAAAGCCATTTGCAATTCAATTGTTTGGCTCAGAAATATCAAGAGTAAAGAATGCTGTTGAAAAAATAAAAAATAATTGTGATATTATCGATTTTAATCTTGGATGTCCTGTAAAAAAAATAGTAACACAGAAAGCTGGTTCTTGGTTATTAAACTATCCTGAAAAAGTTTCCGAATTAATTAAAGAAATAAAAAGGAACACAGAAAAACCGGTTACAGCAAAGATAAGATTGGGAAAAGATGAAAAACATCTGACTTATCTGAAAGTTGTAGAAGCAATAGAAAAAGCTGGTGCTGACGCTATATTTATCCATGGAAGAACTATTGAACAAGGTTATTCCGGAGATATAAATTATGAAGCAATTGCCGAGATAAACGAAAATGTTTCCATACCAGTCATTGGAAATGGTAATATTATTGATTTGGAATCAGCAAAAAAAATGTTGCAGACAAAAGTTGATGGTTTGATGATAGGAAGAGGTGCTTTAAAAAATCCATTTTTATTCAAACAGATTTTTTTCTATTTAAGAAATAAGAGATGGTTAGATATAAACAAAAAAGATAAAATTAATTTCCTATTTGATTATATGGAATTATGTGATAAATACAATTTAAAATCTAATGAATATTTTTTCAGAGCTAAACAACATGCAATTTATCTTACAAAAGAATTGGAAAATTCTCGGAAGTTGAGGGAAAGGATTATGAAAGCAAAAAATGTAGATGAATTAAAAACAATTATAAAGTCCTAATTTTTCTTTTAAACATGATTGAAATCAAAAATTTCAAGCATCCCAAAATTTCGGAGAAATTTTGATATGAAAATAGCAATAGTCCACAAGGAAAAATGCAATCCTGAAAGTTGCGGTAAATTATGCAGCAAATTATGCCCTGTAAACAGGAAAGGAGAAGATTGTATTATAATAGAAAAAAAAGCTTCAATAAGTGAAGAATTATGCATTGGTTGTGCAATCTGCCAGAATCGCTGTCCTTTTAATGCAATAAGCATAATAAATCTTCCTGAAAAATTGGATAAAGATTTGATTTACCGTTTCGGCAAAAACGGATTTGCTTTATACAGACTGCCTTTGTTGAGATTCGGAAGCATTTTGGGATTGTTTGGAAAAAATGGGATTGGTAAGTCAACAACATTAAAAATATTCTCTGGACATTTAAAGATAAATTTTGGGAGAGAAAAAGCAGAGGAAAAAGAGATTAAAGAATATTTCAAAGGCTCGGAGTTATTGAATTATTTTGAGAATATAGATAAAATAAAAATTTCATACAAACCCCAGAATTTATCCGAGTTGGGAAATTCAAAAGTAAAAGTTTCTGATGTAATATCTCAAATACAAAAAGACAAGAAAAAAATTGGGAAGATTGTTTCTGAATTAAACATCGAAAATTTTCTGGACAGACAGCTTAATCAATTATCGGGGGGGGAACTGCAGAAAGTATCCATAGCAATAGCATTTTTGAAAGACGCTGATGTTTATTTTATTGATGAACCGTTGGCTTATTTAGATATTGAAGAGAGGATAAGAATAAGCAATTTTATAAGAAAAATTGTTTCTGAAAAAAAAGCTGTAATTGTCGTAGAGCATGATCTGCTTATGCTGGATTTTCTGACTGATTATATAAATATTTTTTACGGCAATCCATCAGATTACGGTGTTGTTTCAACAGTAATGACTTCAAAGACAGCTGTCAATACATATCTTGGAGGTTTTCTGAAAGAAGATAATATCAGATTCAGGGACAAGCCGATTAAATTTTTTAAGATAGAACAAAAGCAGAAATCGAATTTTAAGCTTTTTGACTGGCCTAATTTTACAAAGACATTCAAGAATTTTAAGTTAAATGTAAATTCCAGTTTTATTAATGAAGGTTCTGTTACTGGGATAATAGGAAAAAACGGGATTGGAAAAACAACTTTTGTCAAATGTCTGGCAAATGAGATTGATATTGATAAAGGAAAAATTGACTCAAAAAAAATGAGGTTTGCTTACAAACCGCAATATTTAAATTCTAATTCTGATGATTTGGTCGCTGCAATAATTAAAAAAGAGAAAATAGACAAATATCTGATTCATTTATTTTCTTTGGAAATGCTAAATATAAAAAAAATAAAAGAGTTGTCCGGAGGTGAATTGCAAAGATTAGAAGTTGCAAGATGCTTGAGCAAAGACGCTGATTTGTATTTAATTGATGAGCCTTCAGCTTATCTCGATGTTGAAGAGCGTTTAAATGTTGCAAAAGCAATAAACGAGATTATAGCAAACAAAAGTAAGGCATGTTTTGTAGTTGACCATGATTTGTTGTTTTTAAGTTATGTCGCAGATTCTTTATTAGTTTTTTCCGGAGAAGCTGGAAAAAATGGAGAAACATCAAAATCGTTGGATTTTTCAGAAGGTCTAAACAGATTATTAAAGGAATTAAATATAACGGTGAGAAGAGATGAAGAAACATTAAGGCCAAGAATAAACAAACCAGACAGTGTTTTGGACAGAAAGCAAAAAGAAAAAGGAAAATATTTTGAAGACTAAAACTTAAAAACTTTCTATTCTTTACTAGATTATGGATTTCAAAAAAGAAGTTTCTGAAATTATAGCAAAAGAAACGAAGTTAAATAAAGAAGAAATTTTGCAGATAATTGAAATTCCCAAGCCAGAATTTGGGGATTTTGCATTTCCGTGTTTTATTCTCGCAAAAGAATTTAAAAAATCACCTGTAGAAATATCAAAAGAATTGCAAAACAGGATAAAATTAACATCTCTTTTCAAACAGATTAAAGCTATTGGTCCTTACTTAAATTTCTTTGTAAACAAAGAAAAGTTTTCCGAGAATGTTTTAAATGAAACTGAGAGGAAACATAAAAAGCTAAACAAAACAATTGTTATTGATTTATCTTCGCCAAATATTGCAAAACCATTCAGCATAGGGCATTTAAGGTCAACTGTAATTGGTTATTCTTTATACAAAATTTTTGATTATTTGGGCTATAAAGTTATAAGAGACAACCATCTTGGAGATTGGGGAACCCAGTTTGGAAAATTAATTTACGCCTACAAAAAATGGGGTAAAAAAGAACAATTGAAAAAAGAACCTATAAAATATCTTCTTGAACTTTATATTAAGTTTCATAAAGAAGATGAAAAAGATGAAGATTTAAATGAAAAAGCGAGGGAAGAATTCAAAAAACTTGAAGATAAGAACAAAGAAAATGTCAAGTTGTGGGAGGAGTTTAAAGATTTGTCATTAAAAGAGTTTGATAGAATTTATTCCAGATTAAATGTTAAATTTGACACTTATTTGGGCGAAAGTTTTTATGCAAAAGACATTGAAAAAACAGTAAAAAGATTTTCCAAGGTAGCCAAAGAAAGTGAAGGAGCTTTGGTTGTTGAAGTTGAGGATATGCCTCCGTGCATGTTAAAAAAATCAGATGAGGCATCAACTTATGCCACAAGAGAACTGGCTACATTATTTTACCGGGAAGAAAAATACAAACCAGAAAAAATTCTTTATGTTGTTGGAAGCGAACAGACACTGCACTTCAAACAGGTTTTTTCTGCTATAAGCAGGATTGATAAAAAACTTGCAGAAAAATGTTTCCATGTTCCATTCGGATGGATGAGATTAAAAGAAGGCAGAATGTCAACAAGAGAAGGAAAAGTTATTTTCATGGAAGATGTTTTGAACAAGGGTAAAGAACTTGCTTTGAAGTTGATAAAGGAAAAAAATTCAAAACTAGCAAACAAAGATGAAGTTGCTGACAAGATTTCAATTGCTTCCATAGTTTACTCGGATTTAAGCAGCGACAGGATTTTGGATGTTGAATTTGACTGGGATAAAATGATAAGTTTTGATGGTGATACAGGTCCTTACCTGCAGTATGCTTTGGTAAGAGCAGGGAAGATCTTACTAAAAGAAAAGATAAATAAAATTAAAATAGAAAATCTGAATGATTTTGAATTTAATTTGGTTAAAAAAATAAGTTTGTTTGAAGAAATAGTAAAAAGATCAGCAGAATTATACAAGTCAAATCTGATTGCAAATTATTCTTATGAATTAGCAAGAGAATTCTCCTCTTTCTATGAAAACTGCCCTGTTTTGAGTGAAAAAGGAAAAGAAAAAGACAAAAGATTAATGATTGTAAAATCTTTCTATGAAACTTTGAAGAAATGTCTAGAACTTTTGAATATTCCGGTGCTGGGGGAGATGTAATTTTTAGTGCAACGATGCCGAAGGCAAAAAATCAAAGTTTGCTCCCGAGCGTTTTTCGTTCGTCGTCAGGAAGCCCCCGCCGTAAATTTTCTCGTCTATTAATTGAAAAGAGCCTCATAGTATTTAATAATACTATTGTGGAACTTATTTGATGAAAAATGGTACTTCCAAATATGCCAATTATATTAAAAATAACTAATATGGCAGTAAAAACATGTATCGTGGTTGCTATAACCAGATCGTTTTTAATTATTCTAAAGATATTTTTGGATGAAGTTATAATTTCGGGTAACATAGTCAAATCGTTATTTATCAAAACAACTTGAGACGATTCCAAGGTAATATCTACACCTTTTAATCCCATAGCAATTCCAACATTCGCTTCAGCTAAAGCTGGTGCATCATTGATGCCATCACCAACCATGATTACTTTTTCCCCATTACGTTTAACTTTCTTAATGAAGTTTATTTTATCTTCAGGCAAAAGTTCTGAGTGTATTTCGATAACGCCGAGTTCTTTTGCAATATTATTTGCAACAATTTTGTTATCTCCCGTGAGTATGACCAACTTAAACCCCATTTTTTTCAATTTTTCGAGAACTGATTTGGCTTCTTCTCTTAGTAGGTCAGCCATAACGATGACTCCTATGAGTTTCTTATCTAAAGCAACAAAAATTATAGAATCGCCGGATTTTTCTTTTTTCTCTACATCTGTTACTATGTTATCCGAGATAAAAATACCACATTCTTTCATCAATTTTGAATTACCAATCAAGACCTTTTTTTTATTGTAATTAGCTGAAATTCCTTTGCCTTTTAAAATTTGAATATTTTCTATAGGAAAAAATGCTAAACCCTCCTCTTTTGCCTTTTTAATGATGGGACGAGCGAGATGATGCTCCGAATATTTTTCGACACTGGCCGTTAATTGAAGCAAATTCTTTTGATCAAAAGATGAAAATGCAATAATCTCTTTTATATCTGGAGAACCTTTGGTTAGTGTACCAGTTTTATCAAAAACAACCGTATTGACTTTAGTGAGATTTTCAAGTGCTTCAGCATTCTTTACTAAAATTCCTCTTTTGGCTAAAAGACTTATCCCTATTGTTGTGGCAACAGGCACAATTATGGCAAAAATAACTGGCACTAGTGCAACCCATAGAGCTAAAGATTGTAAAATATCCTGCCGTATAAAAAACATCGCCATTACTAATACTAATGCAATTAAACTGGTAATTACCGCGTATCTGTTGGTGAAATATGATAGTGGAGCGTTTTTTGATTGAGCCTCTTCTACTAATCTCTGAACTAGGGCTATAGTAGAATTTTCACTAGTATCAATGGCTTGCATTTCTACATAATCACTTAGGTTTATAGCTCCGGCAATTATTTTTTCTCCTTTTTTCTTTTTGACTGGTTTTGATTCTCCGGTAATCACTGACTCATCAAAAGAAGCTTCTTTGGTTAAAAGAATCCCATCCACCGGTGCCCTACCTCCCACTTTAATGATTACAGTATCACCTTTCCTGATGTCAGAAATGTTTACTTCAAGAATATCCTCTTTTTTCACAAAAGTGGTATTAGGCAATGATTCTGAAATATTCTTTACTGACTCTTTAACTCGCCACAAAATATATTCCTTGAAAATTTTTCCAAAAAGAATCAGTAAAACAAAAGTTGCCGCTATTTTAATTTGTCCTAAGAATAATAAAATAAGGATAGTAATTACAACCGGAAATCCTAAATCAAACTTTTTCGCTTTGAAGGAAGAAAAAATTTCAAGAATTAATGGCAAAAGTCCTAATGCGACACCTATAATCAATAAGTAGTTTATCCAAGTAATGGGGAAAAAGCTAAGGGAGAGTGCAAGGATTAGTATAGTAATCAATGGCAAAAATGTATATAGTATTTTCTTCATATTTATCATTCGAGTTATAAATATTTATAAAAGCTTTCTTTTTTTAAAGGCGGGGGCTTCCGTTCGTTTTCCGTTTCGTAGCGAGGGGGCAAATTGCAACTAATCGCTGTTATACGCCCCGACGACCGAAGGAAGGAGAATGCAATGTGGTCGAGGATTTTTTCCCGCAGGAAAAAACCGCAGAAGTCAGATTTTCTTTTCAAAAGTTGTGCGACAGCAAATAATTGTATCGTAAAGTCGGGGCACATCCAACAAAAGACAAAGATATATAAACATTTAAAATTTTCTTTTAAATGGTGAACTAAAATGACAGAAGAAAAACAAAAACAACAAACTGCTGAAAAACCAGCAGAAAATCCGCAACAGGAACCAACTCCTGAAACGGAAGAAGAAAAGA